>VAPM010040654.1_pt1 | contig 19585 bp, 18 predicted proteins | sample 3395091 | NCBI WGS metagenome assembly VAPM01 (sample SAMN08290445, study PRJNA428436) | hydrothermal vent metagenome | isolation source: Deep-sea hydrothermal vent chimney 3 | place: Pacific Ocean: Juan De Fuca Ridge | reverse complement strand
GGAGGTAGAGCAATGCATGGAGCAGCGAAGCGGTGTGCCGAGAGGGAGAAATAAAAAAAGCTCTTTTTCCTTAACTTAATGACATTGATCATTACCCCATAGATCTAGCATCTGTAGAAAAGGATACTCTCTATCCCCCTATTTTTCAGCACTTTACAAAAGCAACAATTAAAAACTGGAACATAGAGTTATAGTATTAAATACTCAAAATAAACACGAGCGTAGAAAGTGGGCTAAAGCCTGCGACTCAAGAATGGCTCTGTTTTTTAATATACTTTATCAATAGGTTTGAACCATTACTGATTTAATAAACCTTGGCGAATGAATACGGAGAACTTGATAAAACAATTCTGTTATTATATAAATAATGAGTTTAATATCTAGGGCTGAAGGGTATTGCCCCTATAAAATGGAGTATTAGTATTATGCGGTTATTTATTCGTGGATTGGTTTTACTATTAATCATGTTTTCATTGATTTCTTGTAAAAAAACCTTAAAACCAGAAGAGTTACCGTTAAATATTGTTGTGGGTGGCAGTTATTATACGCAGGTAGATATGCGCTATGAGAAACCGGTATTTTTAACGACAAATTATCGCCGTGGTACCTCTATTCCTGTTAATACTAAAGTTAAGTTAGTTAAAATAACTTCTAAAACAATAGACTTGGAAGTCCCCAGTTTTACAAAAACTTTTGGGATTAAAAATATTCAAAAGCATACTGGAGACAACATTATCCAGACATTTGATAAATTACTTGCTAAGAAAAAATTAAATCTAAGAAATTTTAACTCTTTGGAAAGAAGACATATTAGAAATGGCACTGTTGCTAAAAGAATGCGCAAAAAGGCGGTCATTGCTGCAATTGGTTATCCTCCGGTTACAGAAACAATGAGTTTAGAGTCTAATAGTTGGGTTTATTGGAGCGGCCGGTTTAATAAGTTTAGAGTTAACTTTAAACATGGGCGTGTGTCTAGCATCGTGGACTAAACATTTTTATGCTAGGTATTATTAAAAGTATTATTGTTACATGTTTATTTATGCTATACCCCTATCTAGTTTATAGAGGGATAGAAAGTGGAATGGTTTGGATTGCCCCTGCTATTTTTTCAGCGATATTTTTACAACAATCATTTGCTGCGCGTAAAGCAAAAATTAAAATCTATAAAGCATTGTTGGCAATTGGCTTATTGTTAGGCGCTTATTACTTGCAAACTGTGACTGCAAAAGTTTTACCTGTATTAATTCAATTGATGTTGATGTATTTTTTTGGACGTACTTTATTAAAAGATAAAGGGCCACCCTTTATTGAAAGTTTTGTGCGTCTGGATTTTGCTGATATTCCTCCAGAAATACTTATTTATGCTCGGCAACTAACCATTTTATGGACCTGTTTTTTTGCTTTTAATGCACTAATGTGTACTGCACTGGCAGTCTTTAGTAATGATAAATGGTGGGCCTTGTATAACGGTGTATTTATTTATCTGATGATAGGTGTTTTAACGACAGGTGAGTATATTTACCGCCATTTTCGTTTTCCTAGTTTAGTTATTCCTGATGCTAAGTCGTCCATTAAAAATATGTTTGTTAATGGCCGAAAAATCTGGATGGATGTACAACAAAGATGAATAAACACTTTTTATATTTAAGCTCATTCTTGAAAACCTGTTGTTTAATTTTTCTTGTTTATATAGTTTCAAATTTAAGTTATGCAGAAGATTCAGTTTCTTCATTAATGCAAAAAATGCAGGCTAAAACAGCTGTTAAAATAGCTTACCAGGAAGTCCGTACTTTAGAGTTAATGGATCAACCATGGTATGGCAGTGGTTTTATGTATTCCATAGCCCCTGATTTAATGATTAGAGAACAGTTAAAGCCTCAGCGCTTATTAATGGGAATAAAAGGGGATCAACTGTTTTATTTTGACCCTGAAAATCATTTACATCATCAAGCTGAAATAACTGAAGATAACACTCTGAGTCTTAATGTCGCAGTATTTAAAGCTTTAATTACCGCAGATGAAGCCTTATTAAAACGGATGTATTTAATAGAGTTTAGTCACCAACCAGAGCGCTGGTTAATGAGCTTAAAGCCAAAACAAAACAGTGAGTCAGGGTTTAGTATTGTTGTCTCTGGTTTAACCGAGCAGGCAGCTGATACCATTATCGTCAAACAAGCGGATGGTGATTTAAGTGAGTTTTTATTGCAACAGAAAGGGGCAGGGGGGCAGGTTAAAAAAACAGCAACTAGATTATATAAAGAATTAGTTGGAGAATAGCTTGAACTGGCGAAAAATACTATTCTATCTATTGCTACCTCTTTTAGCTGTATTAACTGTCATATTGGTTAATTTTAAAACCGATCTTTCTGCCTTTATTATTGCAGGTGACAATGCTGAAGATGTGTTGTTAGCAAGTGAAATGCAGACAGGAACCCTATCTCGTCGTTACTTACTTTCAGTGGGAGCAGGGGATAAAACCAAAGTCAGTACTTCTTTTATTCAAGCTTTGCAGCATAAATTAAGCACTATTGAAGGTGTGGTTAATGTTTGGTCACCAGGGCAACAAAGTAAAATTACTCAAGTGGTACAAAATGTGTATGGACAACATGCCAATGCATTTTATAGTTTAGCTCCTGAGCCTTATCTTGATCAACTATTGACGCCCCAAGGCTTACAACAAAAAGTAACGACCTTAAAAAAACTTTTATTATCCCCTCAAGCACCCTTAGTTAAAAAAATTGCTTTGCAAGATCCATTATTACTTACTTTAAATGGATTTCAAACGGTTGCCAGTCAAATGCAACAACTATCCGCCAAGGATAGTCATTACCAAAACCTGATTTTAGAAACCTCAATGGCAGGCTTAGATGCATCTGCACAAACAAAGATTCAAACGGCAATTAGGCAAATATTTAAACACCTAAATACTTCAGGAAAATATCACCTGGAAATGACAGGCGTACCCATTTTTGCGGTTGCAACACAAACATTAATACAAGGAGATATTACCAAGGTCAGCCTATTTTCCTCACTGGCACTGATGCTATTATTCTTATCGATTTTTCGCTCTTTTAGTGTGTTGTTTCAAGTCTTCTCTTTATTAGTGATTGTCATTTTAAGCTCTATTCTTACTACCCAATTCATCTTTGGTTACGTGCATGGTATGACTGTCGCTATAGGGTCAACCTTAATAGGCATTTGTATTGATTACCCTATTCATGCCGTTGCCCATGCACAGTCTGTGAAAGCAAAGTTTAGAACCTCGGTTATCACTAAAATATGGCCAAGTATGTTATTAGGTGGATTTACCACTATGATAGGTTATATTGCTTTAGGTATCTCAGGCTACCCAGGATTTCAACAAGTTGCAGTGTATGCCAGTTCTGGAATTTTAGTGAGCCTGCTATTAACTCGATATGTTTTTCCATATTTGCTAACAGCCAATACTTATCATTCAATAAAGATACCCTTAGTCACTGGCTGGGCAAAGTTTTGTCAAAAGTACCAGGCTTGGTTAATAGGTGGCTTGATTGCCATTTTAAGCTTAAGTATGTTTAGTTTAAGTTCTTTGCATTGGATGCAAGATATGCAGGACTTAACTCCTGAGCTAGATTATCTTAAACAAAAAGATAAGCAAATCAGGGCAAGAATGACAAGTATAGAACCTGGCAGGTTTGTGATGGTGACGGGTGATAATATTGAACTGGCTTTACAAAAAGCAGAGCAAGTGTATCCTGTTTTGGATCAATTAAAACATACAGGTGAATTAGCTGATTATTTTGGCCTTTACCCTTGGGTTTTATCCGCAAAACAACAACATGATAATCAACAATTACTGAAAAAATATTTAACTGATGATAAGCAATTACTGTGGCAACAAGCGCTAAAAAACCAAGGCTTGTCGGTTAAACGTTTAGGTCAATTAGATTATGCTTCAAACGGTGTACTCAGTTATCAACAGGTACTTGAAACGCCGGTTAGTAAACTGATAGATAGCCGTATTATTGTGGGTAAAAAGCAAACTATTATTATGATTTGGCTTTCAGGCCATAAACCAGAGGTCATACAAAAAATACTTAAACCTATTAAAAATGCACAGTATTTTAGCCAACGGGATATGTTCAATAATATGACCCGAGATTATACACAACGTGCACAAAAGTTATTAATGATCGGTTTAGCACTTATTATCTTAGTCTTATTAATACGGTATAAAAGTATATTTAAGACCTTACAAACATTACTACCTGCAGTACTAGCTGCTTTTTTAATATTAATCGTATGGTCCATTACGGGTGAAGCCATTAGTTTTTTACACTTGGTTGGTTTTTTATTAGTAATAGCTATTTGTGTTGATTACGGTATTTTCTACCAAGAAAACCGGGGCGGTAATATTGTTTTAACCTATCAGGCGATGGCGGCATCTATGTTAACCAGTGCTTTAGCTTTTGGAAGTTTAATGACAGCAGAAAGTACATCTTTAAGAATTATGGCGGGGGTTGTTACTCTAGGTGTGGTATTAGGGTTTTTATTATGTCCGCTTATTATTAAAGTAAAACAATACCGTTAAAAATAAAGGCTATGACACCCACAGCGAAACCATTATAAAGACTGATTTTGAAAGTTAGAATATGCGCTTTTTTGAATTATCTGTTATTCGTACATTACGAGCCAATTTTTGGATGACTGAGGAGGCACTCTCTTTGCCTATAGCATGAAAGAAATAGGTAAATATTATAAGCTACATTATTTAAGAATAAGCTAAGCAGGATCATAAAAATGGCAAAAACAAAGCCCCGACCCTTTTTTCTCCTTTTATCTGTGCTCTCAGTGTGCTCTGTGTGAAATTCTTTTGGTCTCTCAAGTTGAATACCTGTCTTTGTACTTTCAGTACGTAATGGTTAAGTACAAACAGCCCTATCAAAAAAAAATATTTTTACTTGAAAAAAAATATAACGCCCCCAAATTTACTTCAATCAAAATTGAAATAATAGGAAATGAGTAAACCATGACTGTTGAAGCTAAAAAAGAAACCTTAGGTTTTCAAACTGAAGTAAAGCACCTGTTGCACTTGATGATTCATTCTTTGTACAGTAACAAAGAAATTTTTCTACGTGAATTAATTTCAAATGGCTCTGATGCGGCTGATAAATTACGTTTTGAAGCTTTGTCTAATGAAAGCCTTTATGAAGGTAATAGTGATTTAGGTATTCGGGTTGATTTTGATAAAGATGAGCGCACAGTAACGGTTACCGACACCGGTATTGGTATGACGCGTGAAGAAGTTCAGGATCATATCGGAACTATTGCAAAATCGGGAACCAAGCAGTTTTTTGAAAAAATGACCGGTGATGAAGCTAAAGATAGTGAATTAATCGGTCAGTTTGGGGTTGGATTTTATTCTGCTTTTATTGTTGCTGATAAAGTCACTTTAACAACACGTAAAGCAGGGGAGCAAGAAGCGGTACGATGGGAATCTGCTGGTGAAGGTGATTACACATTAGAGTCTGTCGAAAAAGCAACGCGTGGTACAGAAATTGTTTTACACCTTAAAGAGGGTGAAGATGAATTTTTAGACGGTTTTAGATTACGATCTATTATTAAAAAATTCTCTGACCATATTTCTTTGCCTATTGTGATGGATAAGGAAATCCCTGCTGAAACTGATGAAGATGGCAAAGAAACTGCGCCTGCACGCGTTGAAGATGAAGTTGTCAATAGTGCGTCTGCACTATGGACACGGTCTAAAGACGATATTTCTGAGGAAGAATATAATGAGTTTTATAAGCATGTAGGTCATGATTTTCAAGATCCATTGACTCATGTACATAGTAAAGTAGAAGGGACTAATGAGTATACCTTATTGCTTTATGTGCCTGCTCGTGCGCCTTTTGACCTATGGGACAGGGATGCAAAACATGGGGTAAAACTTTATATCCGTAAAGTTTTTATCACTGATGATGCTGAGCAATTAATGCCTCGTTACTTACGTTTTGTTCGTGGGGTGATTGATGCTGACTCATTGCCCTTAAACGTTTCAAGAGAAATTTTGCAACAGAGTAAGCAGATTAGCACTATTAAAGCGGGCGCGGTTAAGAAAGTGCTGGGGTTATTGAAAACAATGGCTAAAGATGCAGAAGTTTATGAAAAATTCTGGTCTGAGTTTGGTAATGTTATCAAAGAAGGTGTGATTGAAGATCACAAAAACAAAGATGCGATTGCTAAATTATTACGTTTTTCTTCTACTCATACTGATGCAGAAAAACAAGATGTTGCATTAGCTGACTATGTTGAGCGGATGCAAGAAGGGCAGGATAAAATTTATTATGTGACGGCAGATAGTTTTTCTGCGGCTAAAAATAGCCCACATTTAGAAATTTTCCGTAAAAAAGGCATTGAAGTTATTTTAATGGCTGACCGTGTTGATGAGTGGTTAATTTCTAACCTAAGCGAATTTGAAGGTAAGCAATTACAATCAGTGGCTAAAGGTGAGTTGGATTTAGATAAGCTGGATACTGAAGAAGACAAGAAAGAGAAAGAAGAAACAACAAAAGATTTTGAGTCTGTTCTGAAACAAATGAAAGAAGTGTTGGGTGATAAAGTAAGTGAAGTCCGTATTACTAATCGTTTAACAGATTCACCAGCATGTTTGGTGACGGGTGAAAATGATATGAGCCTTAATATGGAACGTATTATGAAAGAAGCCGGTCAGTCTATGAATATGATGGGAATGGGAGGGTCTAAACCTATTTTTGAAATCAACCCTGATCATGCTTTAGTTAATAGTATTAAAGAGGAGCAAGATGATGAGCGTTTTGCAGATATTGCTAATATATTATTTGACCAAGCTATTTTAAGTGAAGGGGGGCAATTAGATGATCCTTCGGCATTTGTGCATAAATTAAATGGTTTGTTGCAAAGTTTATTAAAATAAAAGACTTATATTAAGCAAAATAAAAGGCCAGTTTACTGGCCTTTTTTATGCAATGTCTTTTGGGTGATTTTTCCGTGGTATACTTGTTTTTTATCATCTTATTTAGGGTCAAGTATATGAGGACTACATTGAATATTGATGACGATATTATCTCAAAAGTTATGATTTATACTGGGCAGGACAATCGCTCAAAGGCAGTCAGGCAAGCGCTAGACTCGTTTATTCAAGAGCAGAAAAGAAAAAAATTATTGGCACTAAGAGGTCAAGTGAATATTGAGAGTGACTGGGAGCAATTACGAGAACAGGATAAAGCCTCGTTGTGAGTAAGGTTTTAATAGATACTTGTGCCTGGATTGATTTTCTTAGGTCAAAAAAAGGTGTTCTGGGTGACTATGTTGCTAGTGCAATAGAACGAGAGCAAGCTTTATTGTGTGGGCCTGTAGTTGCTGAGTTATTACAGGGAGCAAAAGGGGAGAAGGAAATGCAGCAATTAGAGTTTCTTTTTTCTGCTGTCGAAATACTTGATGTAATAAATAACGATTGGGTTGAAGCGGGAATTTATTTGCAAAACTTGAGGCAAAATGGAATAACATTACCTTTAACTGATGCGCTTATTGCAACACTTGCCACTAGGAATTTAGTTCCTGTTATGACAGTTGATAAACATTTTAAATATTTAGCAGTGACAATTATTAATCCTATTGAATAAATAATAATGGAATTTAAGTTAAAAAATACAGAGGGTAATGCACGCAGAGGGCAGTTAAAATTTGCTCGCGGTACCATTGAAACCCCTATTTTTATGCCAGTGGGGACCTATGGTACGGTTAAACCTCTTTCACCCGAGGAGCTAACCGGAATGGGTGCGCAAATTATTTTAGGGAATACCTTTCATTTAATGTTACGTCCTGGCATGGATGTTGTGAAAGCACATGGTGATTTGCACGACTTTATGCACTGGGATCAGCCTATATTAACGGATTCAGGTGGATTTCAAGTTTTTAGTCTTGGGGCAATGCGGAAGATTACTGAACAGGGAGTAACTTTTAAGTCCCCTATTAATGGCAGTAAAATTTTTATGGGGCCCGAAGAATCAATGCAAGTACAGCGAGATTTAGGCTCTGATATTGTAATGATATTTGATGAGTGTACGCCGTACCCTGCAACAGTGCAGGAAGCAGCCGATTCAATGCGCTTATCTTTGCGTTGGGCCGAACGCAGTAAAAAGGCCCATGGTGATAACCCAGCTGCTTTGTTTGGCATTGTTCAGGGCGGTATGTATGAGCATTTGCGACAAGAATCTATAGATGGTCTCGTCGATATTGGTTTTGATGGTTATGCAATTGGTGGGCTTTCGGTAGGTGAGCCTAAAGCAGAAATGATGGCTACATTAAATGTGGTCCATCCAAAAATGCCGGCAGATAAACCGCGTTATTTAATGGGGGTTGGGACACCTGAAGATTTAGTTGAAGCAGTAAGGCGTGGAATTGATATGTTCGATTGTGTTATGCCAACACGCAATGCTAGAAACGGTCATTTATTCACTACAACAGGTGTGGTTAAGATAAGAAATAGTCAATATGAGCTTGATACCAGGCCATTAGATGAAGAGTGTGCTTGCTATACTTGCCAAAATTATTCGCGTGCATACTTGCGACATTTAGATAAATGTAAAGAAATGCTTGGATCTCGGCTTAATACTATTCATAACTTGTATTATTACTTAAAGCTTATGCAAGATATGCGTGATGCAATAGAGGGAAGCAAGTTTGAGGAATTTGTTAAGCAATTTTATCAGTTGAGAAGTAAAACGGTTCCGACTGTGGCATAATAAGCCGTTTTGACAAAACCATCACTTTCTCGATGGTTTAACAGAAGAAATAAATATAATAATTGAGGATAACAATGAGTTTTTTTATATCTGATGCAGTTGCCCAAGCGGCACCTGCAGCTACACAGCCTGGTATTGAAGGGTTAATATTTCCATTAGCTATTTTAGTATTTTTTTACTTTTTATTTATTCGCCCTCAATCAAAGCGAACTAAAGAGCAAAAACAAATGTTAGGGGCATTGGCAAAAGGTGCTGAAGTTGTCACAACAGGTGGTGTTTTAGGTAAGGTAGCTAGCGTTGATGACAATTTTGTGAAACTTGAAGTGGCTGATAATACTTTTTTACAAGTTCAAAGACATGCCATCGCAAATATGATGCCTAAAGGAACATATAAGGCTGTTAATAAAAAGGCTAAAATTTAATTTTATTTTTAGGAATAACAGGGAAGAGTTAATCTAGCCTTGTTTTAAGTGCCTATCAAAATGACACAGGGAGAGGTTCACTCCCTGATGTTTAATTGTTGGAAGAAAAATGCAAAATCGTTTCCCCTTTTGGAAAAATCTGTTAATTCTAGTGACACTGTTTATTGGGATTATTTATGCGTTGCCAAACCTTTTTGGTAATGACCCATCGGTACAAGTATCTTCATCGACTACCACTAAATTAGAGCAAGCTAAAGCTAATGAAATTGAAAATCGTCTTAAAAATGCAGGTTTAACAGTAAAGTCATTTGAATTTAATGATGGTAAAATTTTAGCACGGTTTAATAATACAGATGAACAGCTTAAAGCAGCTGATTTATTAAGAGATTCTGTTGGGAGTAATACAACGGTTGCCTTAAACCTGGCACCTGCTACCCCTGATTGGTTGCGGGCATTGGGTGCGAGCCCCATGTATTTAGGTTTAGATCTTCGTGGCGGAGTACACTTTCTTTTACAAGTTGATATGGATGCTGCGCTTAAACAAGCTGAAGATAGATATTATAACGATATTCGGTCAGCTTTTAGAGCCAAAAAAATTAGATATCAATCTGTTGCAAAAGAGAATGGTCGAATCAAAATAAAGCTAAAATCAGAAAAGTCATCTGTTGCCGCTTTAGAACTTTTGTCTGATGATTTTAGAGCACTTAAAGTAACAGAAACAGAGGACCCAAGTGTAATATTTGTTAATATTTCTGAAAAAGAGAAAAAGGAAATTAAGAAGTTTGCTTTAGCACAAAATATGACGACTTTGCGTAATCGAGTCAATGAAATAGGTGTGGCAGAGCCTGTTATACAACAGCAAGGTGATAGTCGAATTGTTGTGCAGCTACCTGGCGTTCAAGATACCACCCGTGCAAAAGAAATTTTAGGTACAACGGCAACACTGGAATACCGTTTAGTTGATGTTGAGCATGATGTACAAAAAGCAGTAAATGGCCGGATTCCTATTGGAACACGCTTGTTTTATGAAAAAGATGGTCAGCCAATACTGCTTAAACGTCGCGTAATTGTTACGGGAGATCAGATTGTTGATGCCTCTTCAGGCTTAGATCAAAATGGCTCTGCCGCTGTATTTATTACCTTAAATGGTATTGGTGCTAAAAAAATGGGTAAGATGACCCGTAAGAACATCGGTAAGCCTATGGCTGTTGTCTTTATTGAATATAAATCAACAACAAAAATAGTTAAGGGTCAAAAAGTTAGACGTAAAGAAAAAATTGAAAAAGTAATTAGTGTTGCAACGATTAGAGATACTTTTAGTAAACGGTTTCAAACCACTGGCTTGGATAGCCCTCAAGAAGCTCGTAATCTTGCTTTATTATTAAGAGCGGGTGCATTAGCAGCTCCTGTTGATATTGTTGAGGAAAGAACAGTAGGTCCTAGTTTGGGGCAAGATAATATTGATAAAGGTTTAATGTCAGTGGTTGTAGGTTTTATTCTGGTCTTGGTACTGATGGCTGTTTATTACAAGGCATTTGGGTTAATTGCTAATGTTGCATTAGGGTTTAATTTAATTGTTATTGTGGCTGTTTTATCCATGTTACAAGCGACTTTAACCTTACCAGGTATTGCCGGGATTGTATTAACAGTGGGTATGGCGGTTGATGCTAACGTACTTATTTTTGAAAGAATTAAAGAAGAAATAAAGATTGGCAATACTCCTCAGTCCAGTATTTTTATTGGTTATGAGAAAGCTTTTGTTACTATTTTGGATGCCAACATTACGACCCTTTTAGTTGCTTTAGTATTATTTGGTTTTGGTACAGGGCCGGTAAAAGGTTTTGCTATCACTTTATCAATTGGTATTCTGGTTTCCTTGTTCACGGCTATTTGGGGAACTCGAATGCTGGTTAACTGGATGTATGGCAATCGCCATATCGAAAAATTATCAATTTAATAGTGCTTAACTGGAACAAACAAGATGTTTAAACAAGATATAGATTTTTTAGGTAAGCGTAAATTGGCGCTAATTATTTCCAGCGTATTGATTATTGTTTCGATTGCTTCGTTAGCAATCAATGGGTTAAAGCTAGGTATTGACTTTACCGGTGGAACATTAGTTGAAATCGGCTATAAGCAAGCAGCAGATTTAAAGGTGTTACGAAGTGCATTAAGTGAGGCTGGTTTTGAAGATCCTACAGTACAAAACTTTGGTACCACAAAAGATGTATTAATTCGTATTAAACCTCAAGCAGGGGTCAGTAATGCAAAGCTAAGTGATAAAGTTTTAGAAGCTGCAAATAAAACCACTACTGAGCCTGTAGATAAGCGTCGAGTTGAGTATGTAGGCCCACAAGTAGGGGATGAACTGGCTGAAGATGGTGGGTTAGCTATGCTTTATTCAATGTTTGGGATTTTGATTTATGTTGCCTGGCGGTTTGAATATAAATTTTCATTAGGGTCGGTTGCGGCGTTATTCCATGATGTAATTATTACTTTAGGTGTTTTTTCCCTTTTTCAAATGGAATTTGATTTAACTGTCTTGGCGGCAGTATTAGCAGTTATTGGTTATTCATTGAATGATACTATCGTAGTCTATGACCGTATCAGAGAAAACTTTAGAACCTTAAGGCAAGATAGTCCAGAACATATAATGAATATTTCGCTTAACCAGACACTAAGCAGAACATTAATGACATCATTTACAACGGCTATTGTATTAATAGCTTTAGCATTATTAGGTGGTGAAATTATTCATAATTTTGCTATTGCACTTTTAATTGGTGTTGGTGTCGGAACCTATTCATCTATATATGTCGCCAGTCCCATCGTATTGTCGTTAGGTATATCTAAAGAAGACTTGATGTTACCTGTTAAAGAAGGTGAAGACTTTGATGGGATGCCTTAGAGCAGGCGCAAGACTAAAGACGAAAGGTACAAGTCTAGAGATGAAGAGCATATGTTTTTGTCTTTAGCCTTTAGCCTTTCGTCTGTTTTTTAATTTTAAATAAAACTTTTGGAGTTTTAACAAATGGCAATAGAACGTACTTTTTCAATTATCAAACCCGATGCAGTGGCTAAAAATGTAATGGGTGAAATTGTTACTCGTTTTGAAAAAAATGGTTTACGTGTTGTAGCATCAAAAATGCTGCAACTAACAAAAGAGAAAGCTGAAGGCTTTTATGCAGAGCATTCTGAACGTCCTTTCTTTAATGATTTGGTCTCTTTTATGACTTCAGGTCCTGTTGTCGTACAAGTGCTTGAAGGTGAAGGTGCGGTATTAAAAAATCGCGACTTAATGGGGGCGACTAACCCTAAAGAAGCTGATGCAGGTACTATTCGTGCTGATTTTGCAGAAAGCATTGATGAGAATGCAGTTCATGGCTCTGATGCTGTTGAATCAGCAGCTAGAGAAATTGCTTATTTTTTCTCAAATGACGAGCTTTGTGACCGGATCCGTTAATACGGAAAAGGTAAATCTACTTAATTTCGATAGAAAAGGCCTTGTTGCCTTTTTTGTTGGGATGGGGGAAAAGTCTTTTCGAGCCACTCAAATATTAAAATGGATTTATCAGGAGGATGTTACTGATTTTGATCAGATGACAAATCTGAGTAAATCTTTACGTGCTTACTTAAATGAACATTGTGCGATTATAGCCCCGGAAATATTGCTAGAGCAAATTGCATCTGATGGAACCACTAAATGGGTGGTTGAAATGGGGTTGGGTAATCGAATAGAAAGTGTTTTTATCCCAGAAGAAAAGCGAGGCACATTATGCGTCTCTTCTCAAATAGGTTGTGCACTAGCCTGTACTTTTTGTTCAACTGCAAAACAAGGGTTTAACAGAAATTTGTCGGTAGCTGAAATTATTGGGCAGCTTTATGTGGCACAGAAAAGATTGGGTGATAAAAAGAGAATTACTAATGTTGTAATGATGGGCATGGGTGAACCTTTGCTTAATTTTGACAATGTTGTTGCCGCAATGAATTTAATGATGGATGATTTTACTTTTGGCTTATCTAAACGCCGAGTCACTATAAGTACATCAGGTATTGTTCCTGCCATGCACCGATTAAATGAAGTTTGTGATGTGAGTATGGCTGTCTCACTGCATGCAGCAAATGATAAATTAAGAGATGAATTGGTCCCGATTAATCAGAAATATCCATTAAAAGATTTAATGAATGCATGTAGGGAATATGCTAATTTAGGCCCTAGAAAGCATATTACTTTTGAATATGTAATGTTACAAGGTATTAATGATTCAATTCAAGATGCCCGTGCTTTGGTGAAGCTACTTAAAAATGTACCTTCAAAAATCAACCTTATTCCCTTTAACCCCTTTCCAAATTCAGATTATGAATGTTCATCAATAGAAATGATTAACCGGTTTAAAGATGTTTTATATAAAGCAGGCTTTGTAACCACTATTCGTAAAACAAGGGGTGAAGATATTGATGCTGCCTGTGGTCAATTAGTAGGTAAGGTTAAAGATAAAAGCCGCAGACACCTAAAATCACAAGTAATGAGTCATGCTAATGTCACATAATAAACTCCTTAAGTCTCTATTTATAGCTCTAATGCTGGTTTTTATTAATGCCTGTGTAAGTTCTAGTGGAACAAGAGAAGAGTTGACTGATAAGCAGCAAGCAGAGCTTTATCGAAAAATGGGGGCTCGCTATTTAGAAATGGGTATGCTGACAACAGCAAAGGAAAACCTTGAAAAAGCAGAATCATTAGATTCACAGAATGCAAATACTCATAATGCTTTGGGCGCGCTTTATGAGCAACTAAAAATGCTTCCTGAAGCAAAGGAACAGTATCAAACAGCGGTAGCATTAGATGAAAATAATTTTAGTGTAAAAAATAACTATGGCCGTTTTTTGTGTGAAAGAGGCGATTATGATGTGGGTATTCAGTTATTAAATGAAGTATTAAATATGCCGCTTAATAACAGAAAATGGTTTGCTTTTACTAATATTGCACGATGTGAATTGAGAAAAGGTAAGCAGAAAGGAGCAGAAAATAATTTAAGAAGAGCTTTACAGATAAATAAAAAATACGCTCCTGCTCTTTTTGAAATGCAAAAATTAAGTTACCATGCTGAAAAATATATGTCAGCCCGAGCATTTTTAGAAAGGTATCTAGAAGTTGCAAGGCATAATGCTGAAACATTGTGGTATGCGATACAAACTGAACGGGCTTTAGGAAATGATAAAACTGCAGAAAAATATAAGGAAAAGTTGTTTAATTTATTCCCTCTTTCTAAACAGGCTCAACAGTTAAAAAATTAGCAACTAATTTGGAAGTGAGGCTTTAGCCTCGCCAGACTTAAGTGGTGACAAAGCGTCACATATATATAGATTATTATAAATGGCAAAGAAAAATCAGTCGATTCAGGCTATTCGTGGAATGCACGACATTCTACCTGAAAAATCCCCACATTGGCAGTACACCGAAAATATTATAAAAGATGTTTTAGCGAGTTATGCTTACTCTGAAATTAGACTGCCTATCGTCGAAAAAACAGAGTTATTTAAACGCTCTATAGGTGAAGTTACCGATATTGTCGAAAAGGAAATGTATACCTTTGATGATAGAAATAGTGACTCATTGACATTAAGGCCAGAAGGAACGGCGGGTTGTTTAAGAGCTTGTTTAGAGCATGGTTTATTGCATAACCAAGTTCATAGACTTTGGTATTATGGCCCGATGTTTAGACATGAGCGACCTCAAAAAGGTCGCTACCGTCAGTTTTATCAATTTGGTGTGGAGACTTATGGGCTTGTCGGCCCTGATATTGATGCTGAATTAATATTATTGACTGATCGCATGTGGAACAAACTAGGCATCAGAAAAAAAGTAAGGTTAGAGTTAAATACACTGGGAACAACTGAAGAAAGGCTGGTTTACCGAGAAAAGCTACTTGAGTATTTTAAATTACACCTTGAGTTGTTAGATGAAGATAGTTTACGTCGATTAGAGACTAATCCATTAAGGATATTGGATAGTAAGAATCGAGATATGAAGCACCTTATTCAGAATGCACCTGAGTTAATGGAGTGTATGGGCGAAGAGAGTCGCCAGCATTTTGAAAACCTAACCCAGACATTGGATGATTTAGGGATTGAATATGTGTTAAATAGTCGCTTAGTTCGAGGGTTGGATTATTATGGTAAAACTGTTTTTGAATGGGTAACTGACGACCTGGGGTCACAAGGTACTATTTGTGCGGGTGGTCGATATGATGGCTTGGTTGAACAGCTTGGTGGTAAAGCTAATCATGCTATTGGTTTTGCGATGGGAATGGAACGACTATTGTTACTGATAGAGCAGTTAGACGATGTTCCTGTTGAACGTACGGTAGACGTTTATATGATTAGAGTGGGTGCCGAAGCTGAAAAAGAAGGTATGCGTCTGGCTGAAAAAATAAGAAATGAAATAGATGGTATAAAATTACAAGTTAATTGTGGTGGTGGTAGTTTTAAAAGTCAGTTCAAAAAAGCAGATAAATGTGGAGCTGAATACGCACTTATCATAGGTGATGATGAAGTGAGCCGTGGTGAGGTTAGTTTAAAACCTTTAAGATCAAACCAAGAGCAAAAAAACATGTCTCAAAGTGAAGTTATTCAATTAATTAAAGAATTATAAAATAGGGAATACTGATGGAAGTATACGATACAGAAGAAGAACAGGTAGCCGCAATAAAACGATGGTGGAAAGAAAATGGTAGCTCAACAATCATTGGTGTGGTTGTCGGTGCAATTTTGATTGCTGGCTGGGACTTTTGGGGAAGTTATACTGTAGACAAAGCAAATCAGGCTTCAGCACTTTATGACCAATTATTAGTAAGTTCCAGTAAAGGAAATAAAGATTCTATTGTTGCTATCAGCAAAAGGATTATGGAGAAAGACAAAAATTCTACCTATGCAAGTTTTGCTGCCTTATTATTAGCGAAAACAAAAGTACAAGAAAATGATCTTGATGCCGCAAAGGCCATTTTAGAAGAGCAAATGAATAATGCGAACTCGGATGAGTTAAAGAATATAGCACGATTAAGATATGTTAGATTATTATATGCCACTGCAGAATATGAACAAGGCTTGAAGTTGATTGCCGAAACTGACCAAGCCACAGCAGAAGGTTTTTCAGCAAGTTATGATGAACTAAAAGGGGATCTTTATGTTGCTTTGGATCGTTTAGGAGAGGCTCGAACAGCTTATGAAAGTGCTTTAAGAGATGGGGCCAGGACACCTTTATTGCAATTTAAGTTAGACGATATTACTTCAGCTGAAATTATAACCAATCCATAATAAATACTACATGGAGTAAATTAGACAAATGGAAGTGGTGAGGCTTTAGCCTCGCATAATTCAGACGAGGCTAAAGCCTCACTTCCAAAAATATTTATATGGTTATCATAGGCTATAAATTGTAGAGCGGACTTTAGTTCGCTATTAAATCAGTATTTTTGAGTTATTGCGGACTGAAGTCCGCTCTACAACTGGCGAAAACTTAATTTATTTAATTAAAATTGTTAGGATAATTTTAAACACCTACTTAGCAGTCGATCAAAGCAGAAAATAAAGTAATGATAATCCATAAAACAAAATATCTAGTATTGCTTTTAATAAGCTTATCTCTTAATGGCTGTGCAATGATAGATACCACGAGTGAGCTGGTAACAGGTGTCACTAGTTACTTTTTGGGTGGTGAAGATAATTTAGAGCCACCTGCAGAATTGATTGACTATAAAGCGGAAATTGAAATAGATGTTTTATGGAAAGAAAATATTGGTGTAGGAGCGGATGGCCGATTTCTTAACCTTAATTTAGCGGTAAGTTATGGGAAAATCTTTGTAGCAGATCGCGATGGTTTAGTACAAGCACGTGATGTTAATACTGGTAATTTGGTTTGGGAGACTGAAACAGACTATCAATTTTCTGCGGGGCCAGGTGTCGGAGAAGATGTTGTTGTTTTTGCAACAAGTAATGCTGAAGTAGTTGCATTTAATATTAATACAGGTGAAAAAAAGTGGCTAAGCATTGTTTCAAGTGAAGTACTCGCCAACCCTGTTGTTGCAAAAAAAAGCGTTATTATCAGGGCAACTGATGGCAAAATGACAGCCTTGAATGAAGCAGATGGCTCGGAACTTTGGGTATTTGAACGAACAGTTCCAGCCTTAAGTATTAGAGGTACTGGAATGCCAATTATCGTTGGGGATAAGGTTATTGCAGGCTATGCTAATGGAAAATTAGTGGCGTTAAGGTTAAGTGATGGAAAGAATAGCTGGGAAACCAGTATCGCTATACCCAGTGGTCGCTCAGAAATTGAGCGCTTAGTTGATTTGGATGTAGATCCTGTTGAAACTGATGGGGTTATTTTTATTTCTAGCTACCAAGGTGGTACAACAGCTGTTTTAGACATTGATGGTGATGTCCTTTGGCGAAATAAAGATGTCTCTTCATATTCTGGTTTGAGCTATGATTGGCGTTATATATACGTCAGTGATACGAATAGCCATGTATGGCAATTAGATCAAGGCAATGGCGCTGCACTCTGGAAGCAACAAGATTTACACAACAGAATACTTACAACACCTGTTGCTTATGATGACTATGTTGTTGTGGGGGATTATGATGGCTATATACATTGGTTAGCGAATAGTGATGGCAGGCAGTTAGGTCGTGTAAAAATTGTTGACTCAGCGATAGATGCAAAACCAGTTGTGGTCAATAATATAGTTTATATTTATTCAAAAGGCGGCACATTAGCAGCATTAAAAGCACGACTTTTCTAATGGAATAAAGTTTTATGGCTGTTCACAAGCCATAGAAGTTAAGCATATTCAATTTTTTTAAAATTAGGTTTTCAAAACCTATTTACACAGAGGTTCTTAGCTTAAATGTTACCTGTTATCGCTCTAGTAGGGCGCCCGAATGTAGGGAAATCTACCTTATTTAATTATTTAACCCGTACTCGAGATGCATTAGTTGCAGATTATGCTGGGCTTACTAGAGATAGGAAGTATGGGCGAGTAAAGCGAGGTGAAAGGGATTGCTTGGTTGTTGATACAGGGGGTATCACTGATGATAAAGAGGGTATTGATAGTTTTGCTAAAAAGCAGGTACAAGTTGCCTTGGAAGAAGCTGATGTGGTGTTCTTTTTAGTAGATGCCAGAGAAGGGTTAAATAGTTCTGATGAAGCAATTGCTGAGTCATTAAGAAAATTAAATAAACCAGTGGTCTTGGTAACTAATAAAATTGATGGTCTTAATGCAGCAGTAGCAACAGTTGACTTTTATAGCTTAGCATTAGGTGAACCCGTTCAAATCGCAGCCACTCATGGACGAGGGGTTAAAGAATTATTAGCTAAAATTGATACACTTATTCCAGCTGATGAAGATGAAGTAGCGGAAGAAGAAAAAGGTATCAGTATTGCTATTGTTGGACGGCCCAATGTAGGAAAATCAACTTTAGTCAACCGGTTGCTAGGGGAAGAAAGAGTTGTTGTTTTTGATCAAGCTGGAACGACTAGAGACAGTATTTATATACCTTTTGAGCGAAACAATCAGAAGTTTACCTTAATTGATACAGCAGGTATGCGACGGCGAGCTAAAGTATCTTTGGTGGTTGAAAAGTTTAGTATCATCAAGGCATTACAAGCGGTAGAAAAAGCTAATGTAGTGATTTATTTAATCGATGCCAGTGAAGGAATTACTGATCAAGATGCACACCTTTTGGGTATGGTGTTAGAAGCTGGTCGAGCTCTTATTATTGGTTTAAATAAATGGGATGGTATAAGTGCCGATCAAAAAGATTTAATTAAAAGGCAGCTTGAAGTTAAATTACCTTTCTTGGATTTTGCAGAAAAACACCCTATTTCAGCTTTACATGGCAGTGGTGTTGGTAAGTTATTTGATGTGGTTCATGATTTATATGCTGCTGCTATGGTTGATATGTCAACTCCTGTATTAACTCGTATTTTAAAAGAAGCATTAGCTACGCACCAACCCCCCTTGGTGAGTGGGCGCCGGATAAAATTAAAATATGCTCACCAAGGGGGCAGGAACCCTCCCACTGTTGTTATTCATGGTGTACAAACAGATGCATTGCCTAATGCATATAAACGATATTTAATGAATTATTTTAGAGATCAAATGGAGTTAAAAGGGACACCGGTTAGGATTGTGCTTAAATCTCCAGAAAACCCATTTAAAGATAAAAAGAATAAATTAACTGAGCGCCAAGTAAAAAAACGCCAGCGATTAATGAAACATTATAAAAAGAAATAAATAGTTAGGAACGTGCATGAAATAACTTGAGCAACTAACTTGTCTTTTTGTCCGTCTTCTGCGTTGTATAAATAGTTGCGTAGCTTGCTATGCGCTTATTTAT
>VAPM010216475.1_pt1 | contig 19589 bp, 20 predicted proteins | sample 3395091 | NCBI WGS metagenome assembly VAPM01 (sample SAMN08290445, study PRJNA428436) | hydrothermal vent metagenome | isolation source: Deep-sea hydrothermal vent chimney 3 | place: Pacific Ocean: Juan De Fuca Ridge | reverse complement strand
TTTTAGTTACCTTTGTCAATGCAATTCGGGGTTTTAGTTACCTTGCTGGTATATTCGGGGTTTTAGTTACCAATCTTCGGGGTTTTAGTTACCAATCTTCGGGGTTTTAGTTACCAATCTTCGGGGTTTTAGTTACCAATCGTCTACTTATCCACAGGGTAAGCTATTGTTTATACTATTATTTAACCTTTTGGAAAAATCGCGTAACACTACTCTAACTATCTTTAACACATATATAACACTAAAAACCATAAATCCCAGTTCTGTGGATAACTTTTAGCATCCTATTGTTTTTAAATATTTTTAAGCTCGTTTCACTCGCTGTAAATTGAATTCTCTTCTGCTCATACTCGTTTTTTTAAAAAGTCGGTGCAAATAGCAGACTTTCCCAAGTTTAAGGGTTTTTAACTGTTTTTGAATCCATATCATACGTTAACGAAAAATCAACACTCGCTAAAATGCAAGGCGGTAAAGAAACCTTGCATTCACTCCCTTATAATTTATTTTACTCCTGACACGGCTCCAGAAAACAGTTAAAAACTACTTCTGAATAATCTATGTCAAAAAGAAAAAAGAGTCTTGGCAAAGTAAGTATGTCTCAGGGCAACAGAGAAGCCCGCTGACTAGTTAAAAGCATTTACATAGCGATTCGGACGCGGCTATAAATAAACTCCCTCACGAGGCCTAGAATGACTCTAAAAGCGATCAATTTATAAACAATTTCTGATTTAAGAATTTGGAGGGGAATAATATAAAGCCCTATTCAATTAAGAATAGGGCTTCGTGAAATTAATCACCTTTGACAGTCATCGCCATTCCTAGCTGTACTGCACTTATGATAATACTGAAATAAATCTAACTTCCAACACTTTTTTACAAACATCATCTTTGTAAAACTATTCTGGGGATTGTTAAGGGGTAAAACCCCTTAACTTAAAAATTGAGCGATAGCGAATTTCATTGGTGTTTCTTAGTTTTTAATTTAGCTGCGAAGCAGCTTCGATTTTTTTATAGATATTTTTTATTAGTTACTGATCTATATCTTTCACGAGAAACAGATTGTCCAGTTTTAGCGGAGTTTTTAAATTGCTTTAACGGAGCAGGTTTATTTTCCCATTCATAATCAACATTTTTTGAATTATGATTATTTTTTAAGTCTGTTGAGTCCATCCAGATTCCCCGTATTTGGTTAATATATTTTCTTGGTATATTTCTTCTTTTTTAATATCCATTTTTAATTGGGGCTTACTATTCCAAATAACTCTAGAATCATCTAGCCATTTGATGAGTTGAGATTGTCTATATTGACTTTCTTTAATTACACCATCAACGGTTACAGCATTATTTCGGTTTAGAGCTTCCACGATCTTATCTTTTCCTAGGTGGCATCCCGTATTTACTACGGATTTTGTCTTCATGTTGGTTAAGTTCTTTTAAAAATTTCAACAATCGACCTTTCATTTCCCAAGGCATTTTTTTTAAATTTAAATATTCTTGAGCTTCGTTTCTTTTTTTATTATTGTCGTCTAAGTATTCACCGACAGTTTGATTTTTGTTTTCGTTTTGGTTTGCTGCTTCCATAAAAAAACCCCATAGTTTTATTCATATAGCTCTATTTTTAAGAGGGGCTATACACCTTTAAACTATAGGGTTTATCTCCAAAAATCAAGGAAATAGTTACATATCCATATCCATTCCTTTATCATCTTTTTCGTGGTGAACCTCTCTTGATTCCTGTTCTTTTGCACGTCGTAATATTTCTCCAAGTTGTCCGTCAGGTAATTTTTCCATATCACTAATTTTATTTTGAGCAACTTCCCATTCTTGAGATCTTGCAGTTTCAGCTAATATATTTGTTTCTTCGTGAGTTTTTACTTGCTGTTGTTCGTTAGTAGCTAACGTGTTTTTACCCATAAGCTCCCTAGCTTCCTGAATAGTTTGCTCAAAATCAGATTGTTCTTTGTCTTGTTGTTGGCTATGACGTAGATTTTCGCTGTGATCGGCGTTTAGTGTTGGACTTGGGGCTTGTTCTTGATTTTGCTCATGCGTATTTAATTGATCGTGAGCTTGAATATCTTGGTTTTGAGTTATTTCTTGAGCTTGTTGAACTATATCTAATGGAATATCTGGTTTGTTTTCTAGATCATTAGGGTTGGTTAAATTTTCACTTGGATTTACAAGTTGACCTTGTTGAATATCTTCGTTTTTAGGCGCTGGTTCAGGCGCTTCTGATTTTCCAAAAAGTTTATCAAACATCGACATAGTAAAGCCCTCAATTGTGGGAAAGTTTTGAAAGTTTGGCAAAAAAAAACGCCTCTGACAAGTGCCAGAAGCGTATATTTTCTTAGTTAAAACAATCCTTTACGACTTGATTGAAAGGATTTGAAAGAGCTTTATGTGTTTGATTCGGATTCTGTTTCACCTTCCTTTTTCAATCGAATTGAAAGCCGACCATCTACAGGTACTGCGTCTAAAACAATATCAACGCCTCTACCATCTTCATGTTCCCAGCCTGCGCCAATGGTGCGATTGATATATTTCCCTTCTCCGATTTTTTTACTGGTGTAAGCAGAAAATATAGGTTTTTTATTTTTATTATCGTCAGACATTTTAATTCCTCTTTTTGGTTTTTTTAAGTGATACAAGGAAATAAAGTCAATGTAAATTGTTGATTTACAAATAATTAACCATTTTGTGTTAGGTTGTTATTTATGGATTATTTACAAGGAAAAGTGTTTTCTCTTTATGAGCCAGATTACAAATCATTGAATGGTTTATTTAAAAGGTCTTTCAATAATTATTTGAATGATGGGTTGAATGAACAGGAAGCGGAGCGCAAAGCATTAGATGAATGCTATTTAGTAACACCATTAGCTGAAGAGGGAAAAGCTTTTGCTTCTTGTCATTGGTGTGGAAATGAAATAATACAAGGGGAATCATTCGCAGCAGAGGCGGGGATTTATTTTCATTATGACACAAGAAAAAAAGAAGAATGTTGCTTCATGGTTTCTAAAAACGCTATGGAAGGAAAAGAAACAGAAACCGCAGGATCGTCGGGGACGGAATAAAGTATATTATTTCACCGTTCGACAACATAAGGAAGAGAGAGAAACTGTTTATAAGGTATTTTCGCGGGAATACTTACAAGCAGGACGAAGTGCGCTTGAACATTATGAGCAATATTTTAAAAATAATACGTCGTTTTATAATCCACAATATTACGAAGTCAAAGCGAAAACACTACCTGAACCTGATTTTGTTTTAATTAATCGTTATGATTTTGTTGGTTGTTTTTACAAATGGTACACGTTTAATGATGATACAAGCCCTATTGTTGAAATGGATGATATGGCGGAAATTATGGTTTATCTTGAGCGTATGGTAGAGCTTGAAGACATTATTACCCCGAGAGAACGTGCGCTTGCTAGCCGCTTTTTGATTGGATTGAAAGTGATAACGATGTTATATGAAAAAGAGGGATTAAACGAACAGGGTATTGAAGAAGCGTGCGATATTATGAGCAAAATAGTTAAACGTTATGATGATTTACATCTTTCTTATTAAAGCGAGTCTGTAATTTCAATTTTATCAATCCAGATTTTATCTTTTTCTTCAGTTTGGTATTTTGAATTATTTTGTTCAACAAAAAATGCAATTTGCCTTGATATAGCTTCAAATAATGGCAATAGGGTTTTGCCCTGTATTTTAACGGTGGTTCCTGCGTAATGAAGTACTATACCTTCTTTGGGTTTGAAATCAGTTCGGCGTAAATAGGAATAAGGTAAAACGGTTGCTTGATCGGGGAGTTTAAACGTTAAAGTACTGGCACTGTGGCTTGATCCGCGTTGAGTTAAAAAGGCTTCATGTTGTTCAAATTCGTCATTTTGTTTACTTGTATCAAATAACTTATCGAATGTGCTTTTTTCTGTTTTCTTTGTCATTTGTCCCAGCCTTTTTCTTTTTCATTAATAATTTCATATTCTTTTATTGTCATATTTTCGAGAGTAGGGGGGCTATAGCGGTCTAAGGTCTTTTCAATGCCATCCTTAACTAAATCTCCTAGTTTGTAATATTGCTCAGCAGCAGATTTTCCCCATTGACGAGCATTATCAATAATTTCCTGATAAGCAAAGTATTTTTTATTTCTTTCTTCTGGTGATTCATCTTTGACAAATTCCATACTAGAAAGCCGTTGTCCCGACTCCTGAACCGCTTCAAGTAAGTTTTCCTTGTCATCGGTAAAGATTTTTATTTCTTCGCGCCCACGGCTTGCAGATACATAAAATTGCTCAATGCTGGATGCACCAAACGAATCCGAGCTTTGAGCAATGAAAACAGAATCCACGGTTTTACCTTGTGAAGCATGGCTAGTAGTAACAAATCCATGTGATAAATTACCTCTTTCCGCATCAATGATATAACCCTCTTTGGTGCGGATGTCCCCATTACTGGTAAATCCATCAATTTCATATAATGCGCCGTTATTAAGTTTATTCTTGCCATTCTTTGTTAGGCTGTTTTCTGTTACTCGTATAACATCACCTTGAGCAAAATCTAAGATTTGTGATTGATAAATATTAAAACGATTGGCCTCTTCAAGGTTTAATTGACTTTGATTACCCGCTTTATCTTGAATCAATATATTATTTTCATCATCATGTCCCGTGACGGTGAATGAATCGCCTTTTGTTTTTCCGCTTGCATTTTGCACATATCGGATAATTAAACCTTCTTCATACTGAAAAGCGTCTTGTCTCTGGCTTTGTGTCCATGAGAGATTTTTATAGGCGTTGTATTCATGGTCATTTTCAGCAATTGCGCCTTGCTCTTTCATAATTTGGCGAATTTCATTAGTAACTAAATTGCCTTCAGCATGTGTTGGAGAAACGACCAGCGCGGTTTTCCCATCATTAATAGCCTGGACATATTCACGGGCAAGATTTAAATATCTTTCATCGGTGTTGATTTCCTGTATAGCGCCGCGCTTATCGAGTATTTCAAACCCCTCTTGGGTTTTACCCTCAGCAAGTTTTAAAACGGCTTCACGGTAATCCTGTGGCTTTTGTCGGCGTATATCTGAAATGGTAGCGGGTTCCATTCCAGCTTCTGTTTGTAATATTCTGAAAGCATCACCACGTTCAACACTATTATGTTGTCCGACATCACCCCCAAGAATGACACGGGCGTTTTGTTCTTCAGCAATATCGAATACTTTTTTCATTTGTGGCGTGGACAATAAACCAGCTTCATCAATCCAGATCACCTGATTTTCTACATTGTTTTGCAGCTTTTCATCAAGTAACAACCTTGCAACGGTATAGGAATTATCGAAACCTTCTTCTTTCAAAACGTCTGTGGCATCACTGGACGGGGCAAAGGTAAAAACGTCTTTTCCGTTTTGATTAATCCCGTTGACAGCTTCATTCATTAACGTGGTTTTACCTGTTCCTGCATATCCTTGAAGAGCGATAACTGAATCACGGCTTTCTAAGATATGTTCAATTGCTGCTTTTGCTTCCCCTTCAAAATGCCACATTTCCCCCGTGGCTTTGTTTACTTGCGGTTGAAGGTTGTAATCTGGATTTAAACGGCTTTCAGTATTGAAGCCATTCTTTACATAATCCACAATTTCTTTTTCTTCGTTTAACACCGTTTTGGTGGTTACGTGTGTTTTACCCTCTATTTCGCGTTTAATGAGTTCTTCGGAATCAAACGCGTTTTCAATATTATCAGGGGTTAAATCACCGAATGAATAGCGTAAAGCCTGTTCTTTGAGTTTTCTTTCAGAGACGACCGAAGACCTTTCAAAAACATGTTCTATTGCATGTTGTTTGGCTTGATCTAAGGTTATTGAATCTTGATTATTGTCGCTATCGAATGCCCCGTTAATGGTGTTTTTTTCTTCTTCTGTTAAACGGCTTTCCCATTCATGACGTAAATCGTCTTTTGTGGCATCTTCGTTTTTTTGTTCACGATTAAAACGGGCTAATTTGGCTTTAGTGTCATTATTGGTAATACCGTATTCATTAGCGGTTTGTTCAACCTGTAAAGTGCGGTTTGAAAATTTCTCAATAGTTTCCCGCTCAAGGTCGGCGATTTCCCAAAAGCGGCCTTTTCTTTCAATATCCAAACCCATATCAGATAAGGTATTGCTTAATTCACTGTGGAAATAAGCTTCGTAATAATTGCCATCTCGTTTGATATTGCGGAATTTACCCGCTTTCATTTTCTCTTCTTCTTCGTCGTAAGTAGCATTAAAAGCATATGCATGAATATGCAAATGGGGGTCTGGTTTCCCGTCAACAGGTCGGCTTGTGGTATGAATAAACTCACCCCACACCATATTTGAGGTGGTGCGGTTTTCGTTCAAGCCGTCTTTTCTCACGCGAGTTTCCATATCTTCTTCGATATGGCTCATGGTTTTTGTGACAGAATCCCGAAAGGCATCAAGTAGCCTATCGTCTTCTGTCATTTCATAAAGCACTGAAAGGGATTTAGGGGCGTTAAATGTAAAATCATATCCCGCAATTCGATTTTGCACATTGCGCGCTGTGAGTTTTTCACCTGTTTCAGGGTTTGCATTATCAGCTAAAGCATTAAATTGATCTTGGGTAATATCTCCTTCAAGCCCTAATTGTTTAGCTAAATGACCATGCCATTGACCAACAATTTCAACTTGGTTGGAACCGTCCTTCACATAGTAATCACCTTTGCTCAAACTATTCGAAAAATAGTCTTTTGCAGCAGACGAAGAACCTGATGGCGTAATACTAAGCATAAAGCGATTGTAGGCTAAAAAGTAAGTAAAAGATACATAGACCTCTGCCCTAAGCTGTGCTTAGGAGAAAAACCGCGAGTTTATGCGGCTTCCAGAGTGCGAAAAATTTTCGCAGAAGTCTATATTGTTTTATCGTTATAAAGAGATATTTATGTGTTCTTCTATTGTTGTTAGAAGTAGTAATCTTCAGGTTTTCTTTCATAAATTCGTTCAGATTCTTTTATCGAGAATGATTTTTTTATTACCCAATCTAGATCATTATGTCGCTCCCAAAGGTCTATTGATAGAAGTTCTATTTTTTGAGTTTTTCGCCAGTCTTCAAAATCCAGATCAAGGTCTTTTTCCATTAAGTGTGCGCCATATAATTTATATATGTCATTCGTAATTTTGGTGGATATATTGATATATGTTTTTATAAGAATAATTAAAACTTCGGGGTTTTTATTTTCGTTATAAGGGGGGAGAAAAGCGTTTATTGAAAATTTATCATTGAATACTCGTTCTGCAACGATTGAAACGTCAATTTCAGTCGTACCAATAATAGTACCTAGAATGCGGCCATTTGAATTATGTTTGTTGTTTGGCTTGCATTTTTTGATAATTAGAACCCCATAAGAATAATGGCCATTGTAATGAACGCTTTCTTTATTTCCGTCCACAACCAAGTAATGATCTTTTCTATCGTTATCTCGACAATAGCCATACATTTTTTTATTAAGGTGGATAAAACCGTAATCGGAAGGATCAATTATGTTATTAGGGGTTTTTATTGGGTCTGAATCCGATTCAAAATATTCAGTTACCATTCCAATATCATAGCCAAAATTAGATTTATTCCTTATGGTTGGTGTCATGAACCAGATAGGGTAAATTCTTTTCGCGCGTAACACAGGCATGTCAGGCTCCACCTCGAAAATCTCGTTAAGAATATGTTCAGTAGCATCATTGTGGATGGATAAGGAGATAACAGGAGAATCGTTTTCAGAGCTAAGTGATTTATACCATTTTTTGTTTTTTAGTATATTAGAGTGATGTTTATCATATTGCTCCTGCGTTTCCTTTATGTTCTTGAGGTATTCTGATTTATATGGTGATTGTTCAAAATCACGAGGGCTGCTTTTTTCTTTTGATATTTCTTCTTCTGTTGGGAATTTATGATGACCTACTCTTATTGTTTTTATTGTTAAATGACTTAAGTCAATTGATGATTGAATTTCCTCTAATGCTTTTAGATTCCACGTGGTAGCAGATTGTGATTTGGTGTGTTTATTATAGATAGTGGGAAGAAATATCAGTAATTCGTTTTCTGGTAAAAACATATCGGAGAAATTTCCATTTTTTTCTCTTAATAGCGGCGTGTAGGTGAGTTTATCGTTTCCTTCTAATAGCTCATTTATTATCTCTAATGCTTCCGCAAGCTTTTTATTTGAGGGGGAGTTTTTATTGGCAAGTACTCTCAATGATCTACTGTCAATTGTTCTATTTAATTTCCTTTCAATGTATTTTTCAAACGTAAGTGGACGGCCTTTTCCATATTTATTCATTAAATCACTAATGATTTTAGGAAGAATAAATTCATATTTTTTTTGATTCATTGTCTTTTTCCAGTTTTATCCTTGTATTTTTGGTTTTTATGTTTTTGCTGAATTTTATCGCCTTTTCAGCTTGTTATGGAAGTGCTTGAAAAATAAAAAGCACAATTATGCCTAATAAATGAAATTTTAAACATAAAAATGTCTAATAAAAACAATCACTTATGCTTGTTTATGCGAAATTAAGAGAATATACTTTTTAAAGTAAGGATTATTAAAAAGGGGCTAATAAATGAGTGTATGGGATTTAAATCAATCATTGTTGAATTTTGGAAACGGTAACTATTGGACGATTGAAGATAGTTTTGATGGTTTGCAATGTTTTGGGAAAACAGGGTCAGGGAAAACAAGTTCGGTAGGACGAAATTTGGCTTCAAGTATGTTGAATGCTGATTACGGCGGTTTGGTACTTTGTTTGAAATCAGATGAGGCGGGTAATTTCGAGAAATGGGCTGATGCTGAGGGTCGCGGTGACAGTATCTTCAGGATGTCCATTGATGAAGATTTATATTTTGATGTATTGGGTTATGAAACACAGAAGGAAGGAGGGACAGAAACCGAAAATCTCTTGAATCTTTTCATTACTATGATGGAGATTACCAACAATGGAAAGTTGTTTTCTGGTAACGATGCTTATTGGGGGTTATCGGTAAGGCAGTGTTTACGTAATGTTATAGATATTATTAAGGCAGCGAAAGAAAGCTTTTCTATTTTTGATATTTACAAATTTATCATTTCAGCCCCGCAATCTGCTAACGAACTACTGTCTGATGAATGGAAAAAAGAAAGCTTTTGCTTTGAGTGCATGAAGCTCGCTAATAACAACGCGGGAACAAGCACTGATCTAGAAATTGCAATGGTGTACTTCGGTAAAGAATTCCCCACGCTTTCAGAAAAAACTCGATCAATTGTTGTTTCATATATAACCACTACGGCAGATGCTTTTTTACGTGGTTCATTAAAAAAATACTTCGCAGAAAAAACCAATTGCCAACCCTCTTTATCGGAAGAGGGCGCAATTATTGTGCTTGATTTCCCCGTAGAAGGTTCAGGTGGAGAGTTAGGGCGTATCGGTCAATCTATTTATAAATATGCATGGCAAAAATCCATATTAAAGCGGGATTACGACAGAGGTAAAGGAAAAAGCAATCGACCTTGTTTTTTATGGGCAGATGAAAGCCAACGTTTTCTTAATTCTTCAGATGTTCAATTTACTCAAATTTCACGTAGTCAGGGTGTTGCAAACGTCTTTCTTTCTCAGAATGAAAGCGGCTATCACGCGGCTATTGGTGAAGGTAAAAGGAATGAAGTTAACGCATTACTGGGGAATTTATCAACCAAGATTTGGTGTGCAAACGATGATTTTTTAACCAATGAAGAAGCTGCAAAACGCCTAGGCCAACGGTGGATGAAAATTTCCAGTATGAGCACAAGTGTTAATAAAGGCGCTGAACCAGCAGCAGGAAACGCAGGCGTATCTGTTTCGGAGCAATTGCGGTATTTGGTTGAACCAAGGGAATTTACTGAGTTAAGAACTGGAGGTGAAGTGAATGATTATATGTGTGACGTAATAGTTTTTAAGAGTGGGAAAAAGTTTGATGAAAAGGGAAATAATTTTATTAAAACAGCGTTTCAACAACATTTTTAAAGAGAGGTGTAGAAAATGAGTGGATTAGATAATTTAAGAAATAGCGGTAATCCTGATGCTATAAAATTAGCGGATAATATTACATTTGCAGTTAGTGCCTTGTCCTATTTGGCAGTTATTCCATTGGTGTTTTTTAGACATACATTTGGGGCTAGAGCACTAAAGAAAAGACATTTGATATTTGGTTTTCTATTGTTGTCCTTTGGTGCTGGCCTCGCTCAATCAACTTTATTAAGTGTGCTTGCTTTTGCCTATTTAGGTATGGGGATATTTCATCATAAAGAAATTATTGAACGGCGGAAAGCAGGTAATCCTCATAAAATTCCTCATACGCAGTTAGGGATTGATTGGGGCGTTTGGTATTTATTACCTGGTGTTGCAAAACATCACTGGTTATTAGGCATGTTTTATCAGCCAGCTTTGCTGGTTGGAAGCGGTTATTTACTTACTTTTTATGATCCAGCTTTTGGATTGTTGTTAATGGTTCAGGGTTTTACATTTATTGCTATTTATTTTGCTGACATGAAAGCAGCGAAAGAAAGACAAATGGATAATGAAGACGCGATTATTGAAGCTGGATATGCTGCTGAAGAGATGGTTGCACAGCATGAAGTAGATATTGAGCGAGATAGTTTTGTCAGTGGTTCTTCTTCCGCTGCGGTTTCGGGTATTGAAGTTGATTCAGTTAAACAATCCACTTCTTCGGCGATTAAGCGAGATTCAGTGAAAAAGGCTGACACAGTAGTTACTGAGACAGCTTAATAAATGGGGGTCGATATGTTTTCAGAGTTAAGGGATTTATCTGACGATGATCTTAAAGAATATTATAGACAGGCTGAAGCCCTTATTACCGAACGTGAACAAGAAAGAAAGAAAAAAGCAATTGCTAAAATAAGGGATATTGCAGAAGGCGCAGGTTTGAAGGTTGATGTTACAGAAAGAGGTAACGTTAAAACAAAAAACCCGCCAAAATATCGCAATCCAGACAAGTTAAGCCAAACATGGACAGGTATTGGAGTTAAGCCAAAATGGTTTATTGGAGCGTTGGAGAGTGGAAAAACCGAAAATGATCTTTTAATTATTAATCAAAAAAGTATTCCGTAATGATCAAGTATGGTGAATTTCTCGGAAAAGTTGAAATCAATGGTATTGGTTTAAAGGTCTTTTCAAATGGGGATTGTCATCATGTTGGCGAGGAAATACAACTTGATTATGACGGTAATTTTTTGGGTTTAAGTCATCAATGTGTTGCACTGGTTAGGCGGTATCTTTTCCAGAAAACGGGAAAGAATACCGCCGATATTTTCCACGCAGATGCAAAGGACTGGTTTGCTAATCGGGAAAAATTAAATCTAGAGGAGGTGGACATATACGGGGTAAAAACAGGGGATATTCTCACGTTTACAGGTGGAACATGGGGACATATTGCTTTGATTATTAATGTCGAACCAAACTGTTTTTATATCGCTCAACAGAATTTTTACAATAATCATAAAGATTTGGGGTTGCAAATTAGTATTTCGTCTCTGTTGAATGGAGAAATGTTTGAAAGTGCTGCGGGGGAGCAATTTCAGTTTCAAGCGGTTTTACGTTGTAGAGATTATGTTTATTAAGTTGGGGGGATAATAATAAAAATGGGTTGTTATCTAGTTTAGCACGGCTTTGTTAGTCGTGCTTTTTTTATTCAGAATGAGGTTATATTAAAATTATTGTGGGCGAAGATCAAAGCTTTGTAAGTAGCATCGGGGAAGTTAAAAATAAAAATGATATTCTAATTGGTTGGAAGAATCGCGAGAAACAACAAGCAGGTTTTACCAGTAAAATATCAACCACTCAAAAAGGAGAAGCAGCAAAGGCGATTTATACCGACGGTCTGGGGCATTCTGCGACCGTAGCAGCAACAGGACGGGGGAAGACGGTAATGCTTATTAGTCGGCTTCTTCGTTGCCCTCAATCGTCCATTATTATTGATATAAAGGGTGAGCTGTACAATGTAACAAACCGTTACAGGCGTGAAAAAATGGGGCATGAAATTATATTGTATGACCCTACCCACGCCATACATGGGAATGTTGAACGGGCTAGCTTTAACCCCTTAGATATATTTGATGTAGTTGGCGGGGATATTGAAGATTTTGCAGGCGATATATTAAGTATTATATTTGACCCCTCAAATCGGAGCAAAAGAGACCCCTATTGGGATAATAGCGGGGAAAATTATGCAAGAGGTTTATTGATTGATGTTTTAGCAAGGGAGAGGAAAGAAAATTGTAATTTAGTGACATTGTGGGAACGTGTTTACGGTGAATTAAACGATATAGCAATAATTACAGATAAAGCCGTTAATGAAAAAGTGAATAGACCTATTTTTAAACGGGTGGTAAGCCTCCTTGGTAATTTTCTAGAATTACCAGATATAACCAGAGGCGGTGTAAAAAGTACAGGGCAACAGCATTTCAATTGGCTTTCATCTGAATTGGTCGCCAAAAGTTTGAGAAATACCAGTTTTGATCTTAAAGCGATATATAACGGTAAACCTTTCACTATGTATATTGTTGTTCCACCCTATAAACTGCATAAGCTTTTACCCCTAATTAGGTTATTACTTCATGTATTAACGTTGATGTTATTTCAGCGACCACAGGCAAGAAACAACCCTGTACGCTTAATTGTTGATGAAGCGGGGGTAATCGACAGGTTAGACATATTACAAAGCCTCACAGCGTTGGGGCGTGGTTATTCGCTGTATGTTGACTTGATCTTTCAGGATATAAGCCAATTAAAAGAGGCATACGAAAAAGGTTGGAAAACCTTGCTAGGAAATTGCCGTTATCAACATTATTTTGGTTTTAATTCTTATGAAGACGCTGAAACCATTGGGAAGCGAACGGGTTTTAGTGCTGATTATTTACTTGAGATGAATAAAGACCGTGATCTAATGTTGTTTGTTGAAAATGGTATTGGCGAAATAGTCCGCAAGGTAAATTATTTGCGTGATACTAAAGAGTTTGAAGGTCGGTTTGATTCTAATCCATTCTACATGTAGTAAATCACAATTTATTTCTATTTTGGTGATATTATAAATTGTGCGGTCGTATTTTGAGCAAAACAATTAAGCGGTGTCTGAAATTTGATCGATTATTTGTGCGGTATTAAGTTTAAACCGAGATTTGTCATTTATATTTTTCCAAGTTTATCTTCTAACTTTATTAAAAATAAATTTCGTTGTTAATATATTACTATATTGCTTGCCGTACTATTGACTGTGTATTAATGCTTGCTATCAAGCAAACACTCCTATAGCTACCACAAATTGGGACTGGTATTATATAAGAGTGTTTAGTAGTTTTATAAAAGATAACAATTAATGGTTGAGTGTGAAGTATATATGGCAAAAAAAATTAGGACATTGAGTTTTTTTTCGGGATGTGGGGGGCTAGATCTTGGTTTCCATAATGCTGGGTTTGAAATACTATATTCGAGTGATATTGAACGACAATTTTGTGAAACTATAGAGTCAAATAAGGGGTTGTTTTTTTCAAAAAAATTAAATATTGAATGTGGTGATATACGAGAAATTGATCCTAATAAACTTCCTGATGACATAGATTTTATTATCGGTGGACCTCCATGCCAAACATTTTCAGCTTCAGGAAGAAGAGCAGGTGGGGCAGCTGGCCAACAAGACAAACGGGGTACGTTATTTCAAGCATATGGTAAAATAATTAGTGCAAAAAAACCTCTTGGATTTTTATTTGAAAATGTTCGAGGTATTTTGGGATCAAATAAAGGTAAAGACTGGGAGGATATAAAGGGATACTTTTTGGATTTGGGGTATAGGCTCGATTACCGCGTTCTTGATGCTTGTGATTATGGTATAGCACAGCATAGAGAAAGATTAATTCTTGTTGGGCACAAAATGGATATAGATTATAAATTTCCTAAACCTACTTTTGGGCCTGATTCTAAAAATTGTGAACCACATATAACAGCTAAAGAAGCTTTGAAATATGTAAAACATGATGAAAATCTAAGTGATTTAGAGTGTAAAGGAGGGAAGTATTCCCATCTATTACAAGAAGTCCCTTATGGTGGAAACTATCTATTTTTTACTGAAAAACGTGGATATCCTGATCCTGTTTTTGCGTATCGATCAAGATTTTCAGATTTTTTATACAAAGCTGATCCTAATGCACCTACAAAGACGATAATAGCAAGCCCAGGAAAATATACAGGGCCATTGCACTGGAAGAATAGATATTTTTCAATTGCTGAATATAAGCGATTACAAGGTTTTCCTGATGATTTTATTGTAACAGGTAATAGGAGTGTAAGAATTAAACAAATTGGTAATTCTGTTAGTCCAAAAATTGCTGAAATGTTGGCTATTTCTGTGAAAAAACAATTATTTGAAATGAAACCACATCGTAATATAGACTTTATTGATAGTAATTTTTTATTATCATTTGATAAAAGGAAAGGAAAAAAGGCACAAGCCACTAGAAAAAAGCATCTTTCTATTGAAAAAATGAGGGATCCAAAATCTAGAAAATTCAATGCTACTGCTTATAAAGCTGAAATATTCCCTCACTCATTCTTGAAAAGTATAAATAATGTCGAGCTTAAAATAGAGTCAGATAAAAAATTAAAGCTAATTGTACGATCCGATAATTCAAAAAAACTTTTTTCGAAAATGACTTTGCTTATAGGGAAATCGATGCAATCAACTCCTTTGTTACCAGATTTTGAATATCAGGTAGAAGTGATTCTTTATGGTATAAATGACCATAGCATACAGACTATGTGGAATGCTATCGATGACTGGGTTATTAGAAGTAGTAACTATCACTCATTATTTGAAATATACGGACATTTCACTGAGCCACACCCAGATTTTTACATTAATGATTTTCAGTGTTATTCCAATCATCCTATATGTAAATTCGCTTCGTTTGCCTCTAATTTTTCTAATTGTTCAAAAGTTGTAAACCGGGAGCATTTAACAAAACTTTTTTCCTCGGAGTTTGGCATAGGAGATTTTATACAATTAGTTGAATATTTAAGAAATTTTAGATTTGATATTCGATGCAAAGAAATAAATATAGCGATGGATGACAATAGTTATATAATTGCATATCCCTTTACTCTACCAAATAGAAAACAAATGAATTTTATGATTAAGACGGCATAAAAATATTAATATATATGATTAATGAGATAATTTTTCTTTTATTTCATTCCAAACTTTTATTTGTTCAATAGTAACAACGTTAGATTGAGCTAAATTTTCGGAGTATTTACGCAAAAATTCGACTGGAGATGTACACATTCTAAGATAATATGAAATAGTTCTAGTAACTCCGTTTACAATAATCTGACAGCCATGGTTATGATATGTATTTTCTATGATTTTTATTACTTTTTGATCATACACATTACATTCACTGTGGGTTGTTAAAATATAATATCGCTTAACTTTAGATGTTAATATTTTTTCTTGTGCATCTAAAACGATCCTCACATCAATTTTTATATTATGTTTTACTTCAATTGCCTCTATAACATCATTTTCATCTTCAAGCTCTATATCTCCTATAGCCCCTGTTCTTTTGTCAGCGGAATTGTGATGATCCATTGGCTTAAGTGTTAGTTCTTTATAGCTGCTCACTTCATTAGAAATTAATTGGTATATTGTATAAATAGCGATTACAGGTAAGTGGGAAGATTTTTCTGTTGAAAAGTGTGTAATGAGGGCATCAATAACATCCTTAATTAAAATCTCATTACCATATTGATCTTTTGCTAATGTTTTTAACATAACTCCTTTTGCCTTTAAAAAAGCAATTTCTTTTCTAAAAAAATAGGAGATGATAAGATGTGCCTTATCCCTATTTGAATTAGCAAAATCCAACGTATTGAGAAAAGGCTCTTTTATATAGCTGATATTTTCTGGATATTCTAAATTATATGGATAAGGTCTTTCATATGTTCGAGTTTGCCATCCTGAATTTGCAACTCTAAAATTCCGGTTATCATCTTTCATCCATTCAACTAAAATCTTTTCACTAATTGAACGGCCAGAGAACCATAAATCATTATTGTCTGGGGTTTTCATTCCCTTTTTAGGTTCACGATGGTATCTTGGGTCTACTTTGTTATTAATTGCGGTACAAACTAAGCATGTTAAAATGTTGGAATATCCAGAACTAGCCTTTTCAATATTATCGAAGATATTATCTAAATTTCCCATAACCTTAAGTGGTAAATCTATTTTTTTATTGCTTTTGGCATACTGATAACATTCGTTAAACTTTTTGATGATAGGCAATTTATCTTTAACGCTAATACTCATATATTTAACCTGTTTTAATTTTATGTGTTTCGCAATTTAATATACGAAGATTTTTTTAAAAGTCAGTTATACCATTGCTTTATGCTGATAAATACCACTTATCTAGATAATTTTGATTTGGCTAAAATATCTGCGGTACTTAGTGAATAGTTTTGTTTTGGTATAGAATTTCAAATGTTACACTATACCCAATAGTGTAACATTCTAGACAGAACACCCCGCAAACGTCCCTCCTGCCCTATTCTCACCAAATCCCTTTATAGATAGTCTTTTCGTGGTTTCAGGGACAAAAACGGCTTTTATTTGTTATTGCGTAATCTGCACAAACCCGTTACTTTACTCCTAAGAGTAATGTAACATTTGGGTTTTTATGAGCGATTTATATACAGTCAACGGACAGAGAAAATATCTCAATCAAACCGAGCGAGATGCATTTTTAAGCGCTGCGAAAACCTTCCCTGAAAATGTGGAATCATTTTGTAATTTGTTGGCCGTGTCAGGTTGTCGGATTTCCGAAGCCTTGGAACTCATACCGAACCGTATCGACCAGAAAGAATCATTGTTCGTATTTGAGACACTCAAAAAGCGGAAGAAAGGCATTTACCGAGCCGTTCCCGCCTCCCCTACTGTTCTCACCATGTTGGTTCAAGTTCATAAACTCCGCAGCAATCGCAACAAAACAAAACCACTTTGGAGTTGGTCACGTCAGCACGCTTGGCGGTTGGTCAAAGCCGTGATGGAAAAAGCAGGCATCGAGGGCGCACAGGCAACCGCAAAAGGATTGCGGCACTCGTACGGCGTTCTAGCCATTCAAAAAGGTATTCCCCTAAACGTGCTGCAAAAATGGCTTGGTCATGCGGATATTAAAACGACCGCTATTTATGCCGAGGCAGTCGGCGCTGAAGAAAAAGAGCTTGCCGCTAGAATGTGGCAATAACATGTTAATGCGTTAACATGTTACCTTATTAACACATTAGCGTATTAACCTGTTAATATATCAACAGGTTAACGCATTAACATTTTAACATATCAACATGTTAATGTATTAACACATTGATGCATTAACGTAATGAGGGGCTAAGGTCATGATTTTATTGGTAGGTGGAGAAAAGGGCGGAACAGGAAAAAGCATGATTTCGTGTAATCTTGCTGCATGTTTAGCTCATATGGGGCGGGATGTCATGTTGATTGATGCTGACCCGCAAGCAACTGCGACAAAATGGGTAAACAGACGAAATAAAATTCATCCAGAAAAACCTAAAATAAATTCTACTCAGAAAACTGGTGATGTATTTGAGGCAATCAGAGACCTTGCAACACGATATGACGAAGTCATTATTGATGCAGGCGGTAGAGACTCAGAAGAGCTAAGAACGGCGCTTGTTACTTCTCATAAGCTATTAACTCCACTTTTTCCAGCTCAAGACAACATTGAGACTATGGAAAATATGTCTAGTTTAGTTAGACAGGCGAAAGCTTTAAATCGAAATTTAGAGGCTTTTGTTCTTATGAATAGGGTTAACACTAACCCTCAAGTAAGTACCGCTATTGATGCTATTAAATTTTTACAGGAAAGACAGGACGTTTTCACTGTTTTAAATAAGAATAAAATAAGTGATTACAAGGTTTTTCAAGATGCTAATGCAGAAGGGTTATCTGTTATTGAAACAAATCATAGTAAAGCAAAAGCACAAATTCAGTTACTAGGTGAGCTATTTTATTCAGAAGTAACGGCAAAACAGGAGGAACCAATACATGGTTAAACATACGAATTTTAGTTTTGACGATTCTTTGCCAGATGTAGAAAAGTCTCAAGTAGAGAATTTCAAAAAGGGGACTACTGATACGACTGTCAGACCAATAAAAAAAGAGGTAAAAGAAAAAGTGGATCGTTCAGTAAAAGGATTGAGAATTAAAAAAGACCTTCAAAAAGCCTTTGATAAATTAGCTTTTAATGAAAAACAATCAGGTGGGAAAACTGGCCCTGAATTGGCTGATGAAGCAATAGAACTTTTATTAAAAGAATATAATCAATAGGTTAACATATTAACGTGTTAACGTGTTAACGTGTTAACGTGTTAATATTAAAGGGTTTCAACCTTTTTCTTACAGAAGTTTACAAAAGCTCCATCGGGGCTTTTTAACTCTGGTTCTCCTGAATTATGCCACCATTGAAGCCATTCATTTTCCAAGCTATAAACATCTAAACCAGCAGAGCGAACTACTTTTTTAGCATTTTCTATTGTTTGGGGTTTTATAAAAAGCTGCTTTTTTGATGGGGTAATAACTTCAACTTTATTCTTTGAATAGAATGTAACAAGGTCATTTTCATTAATTTCTATCGAATAATCGGGCAAATGATTGTGTTTTTCTATGTCTTTCATCATTTGCTTAAAGCGTTTCATAGGACTTTGAGACCCAGATTTTTTCAAAAGTAATTTTAAAGATATCGACCAGCTTTTTTGGTTGCCACAATGTTTTCTAGCTAGTTCGTAAACTCTACGTTCTAAGGGTTTTCTTAACTGGAAGTATTCAGGATGTAGTGTTAGTACTTCTTTTGATCTTATAGCATTAAAAACCCAATCTGATAATTTAATGTCACACCATAGTAAGCGACCATCTAATCCATTTTTTCTTTTAATTGAACTGGCATCTATTAAACCAAAATTATCTTCTTGCTCTTCGTCACCAGTTACTATGTTTGTTTTAATACGCGTGCCTGCAAGGCGATCTATGGCTTCTGTTAGCGCTTTGTAGTCTTTACCAGAAGTACCTCTATTTATAAATTTAAGAAGTTCATGGCTGTTTATTCGTATTCTATTAGAAACTTTTTCACCTTTTTTTATTGAATGAAGTAACTGTGATATTGCGTATATTAAAATATCTTTATCATAGATGGTTGCCAAACCCTTCACACTTGGAGTGATTTCAATCCAGTTTCCATTGTGTTCATACCTTCGAACTTTCGTTTCAGGTTTTTTTGATAATGAGTAAAAAGGGTGTTCCATTTCAGGCATGATGTCTTTTAAAACAGCATCAGCAACATCACAAATAAATAAGTCTTTTTGTGGGTGGCGATCTGGAAGTAAATGATCTATTTTTTTATCTTCAGACATAGTATATTTTCGGGGTTTTAGTTACCTTGCTGGTATATTCGGGTTTTTAGTTACCTTTGTCAATGCAATTCGGGGTTTTAGTTACCTTGCTGGTATATTCGGG
>VAPM010465241.1_pt1 | contig 19592 bp, 14 predicted proteins | sample 3395091 | NCBI WGS metagenome assembly VAPM01 (sample SAMN08290445, study PRJNA428436) | hydrothermal vent metagenome | isolation source: Deep-sea hydrothermal vent chimney 3 | place: Pacific Ocean: Juan De Fuca Ridge | reverse complement strand
GGGGCGCCCACCTCCGCGAACACGGGACGCCGGATGTGCAGGGCCCGCGCCTCGGCCGGCAACGCCGCCACGATCCCAAGAACCGGGGTCGGGATCGGCTTGCGGTCCGATGTCGCCGGCGCAAGGAGCGGGATCGGCGCGCGCTCTTCAGGCGGCCGACACATTGCGATAGCGGGCCAAGGCCCAGAAAGGGAAATAGGCCGTGTAGCCGTGGTACTTGAGATAGAAGACCCGCGGGAATCCCGGGGCGTTGAACCACTCGTCACGCCACAGACCGTCCGGACCCTGGGTGCGCATGAGATAGGCGGCCCCACGGCGCACCGCGTCCGAGGCACCCTCGCCCGCGGCCATCAACGCCAACATCGCCCACGCCGTGTGATGCGCGGTGCTGACCGGCCCCCGGCCGGCCGTCCCGGGATCTTCATAGCTGTCGTTGCTCTCGCCCCAGCCCCCGTCTTCGCGTTGCATCGCCTCGAGCCAGCGGACCGCACGTCGTAGCGCCGGGTCGTCCGCAGCCACGCCCACGGCCTGGAACGCGACCAGTACCGACCAGGTGCCGTAGATGTAATTCGTGCCCCAACGACCGAACCAGCAACCGGCCGCTTCCTGCTCGGCGCGCAGAAACCCGAGTGCACGCTCCATGACCGGCCGGTACTGCGGATTCTCAGGGAGCAGTTGCGAGAGCAGCGTCACGCAACGGGCGGTGACGTCGCTGGTCGGCGGATCGAGCAGCGCGCCGTGATCGGCGAACGGGATCTCGTTCAGATAGTAGCGCGTGTTGTCGACGTCGAAGGCGGCAAACCCGCCGTTGCGCGACTGCATGCCGCACAGCCAGTCGGCCGCGCGCCGCGCGCTCTCGTCGAAGCGCTCGTCCCGGGCCTGCGCCATGGACCAGGCCACCGCCGCGGTGTCGTCGAGATCCGGGTAGTAGTCGTTCTCGAACTGGAACGCCCAGCCGCCCCCGGGCAGGTTCGGACGGTATTCGCGCCAATCGCCGGGGGCGTCGCGCAGTTGGCGCGCCATCAGCCACTCCAATGCGCGATGCACCTCGGCACCGCTCGACCCGCCGTCGGCTTCCTGGAGGGCCAGGCAGGCCAGGCCCGTATCCCAGACCGGCGAGACGCACGGCTGGCAGTAGGCCGAATCCGGCCCGACGATCAGCAGCCGGCGAATCGCCTCCCTGGCCGTGGCGCGATCGGGGTGATCCGGCGCATAGCCCAGGTGTGCCAGGGCCTCGTAGGCATTGACCATGGCCGGGAAGATCGCACCGAGCCCGCTGGAACCATTGAGCCGTTCGACGAACCAGTCCTCAGCCGCCCGCATCGCGCGCCGACGCACGGCGCGGGGGATCAGCGGCTCCAGGCGCCGGCCGATGCGTTCGAAGACGAGTACGACCCGGTTCAGCCGCGAGCGTACCGGAAAATAGTGACGCTCGCGCTCGGGCGCCACCGTGAACAGCTCGCGCACACCGACGCCGAGCGGATTGCGCGCCGGGCGTTTCAGGGTGCACAGGATCAGCAACGGCACCATCACGGTCCGCGACCAATAGGAGACCTTGCTCAGATGGAACGGGAACCAACGCGGCAACAGCATCAGTTCCACCGGCATGAACGGTACGCCGCGCCACGGGATCTGGCCGAACAGCGCGAGCGCGATGCGGGTGAAGACGTTGGCGCGCGCCGCCCCGCCGTGGGCGAGGATCAGTTCGCGCGCCCGGACCATATGCGGCGCGTCGGAAGAATCGCCCGCGAGCCTCAGCGCATAGTACGCCTTGACCGAACAACTGATGTCGAAGCGGCCCCCGTAGTAGAGCGGCCAGCCCCCCTCCGGTTGCTGGTGCGCGCGCAGGTAGACGGCGAGCTTGGCCTCCAGTTCGGGCTCCCGCTCGTCCATGTAGTGCATCATCAGGATGTATTCGGCGGGGATGGTGCAATCGGCCTCCAGCTCGTAGCACCAGTAGCCCTCGGGGTGCTGATGCGCCGTAAGCCCTGCGCGCGCCCGCGCGACGGCCGTGTCCACCGGTCCGGCCGGCGTCGCACCGGACGCGACCCACTGCGGCGTTTCGCCGGCCTCCGGCGAGTGCGACGCCACCTCAGCCCCTGCGCGCACCGGTGCCGGCGCGACTCCGTTCCGCAACCGGCGCGGCGGCCCCCCGCGGCAGCCCGCGCCCGACGAGATAGAAGAGGGAGCGCAGCATGCGATCGTGCCCCACCGTCAGGCGCGTCGTCAGAATGGTGGCCTTCACGCTGCGCCGCGAGATCTTGACCTCGCGCCCGCTGCGGAAGTCGCGGTGACGGTTGATCTTGCGCAGCGTCAGCACCGCCATGCCCAGCGCCCACAAACAGAAGTTACGGAGGCCGGTCTCCTCCGGAGGAATGAGCAACGTGTAGGTGAGGGCATCTTTCAGGTGACCGTGCGCGACGCCGATGAGCCGGCCGAGCCCTGCTCCGAAACCCGGTTGGTAACAGCCCGGTTGCAGTCGCGTGAGATCGAAGCCACTCGCGTCGAACACCTCCCGCGGCAACCAGCAGGCGCCCCGCTCGCGATCGTCCCACACGTCCTTCAGGATGTTGGTCATCTGCAGCCCCTGGCCGAAGGAGACCGACAGTTCCATCAATTCGTCGCGGTGCCGGGCGATCGCCGGCGAATAGTCGCAGAACAGGCGCGTGAGCATCTCGCCGACCACGCCGGCTACGTAATAGCAGTAGCGGTCCAGATGATCCAGCCGTTCCAGCCCGCCCGCGCTGCGCTTCTCCTGGAACTCGGCCATCCCCTCGGCCATGATCCGCACGCAGGTCTCGATGGCCTCGCGCTGGGCCGGGTTGAAGCCGCGGTTGATGCGCATCACCAACGGGGTTTCAGCGATCAGTTCGCGCTCCGCCGGCAGGGTGCGTTCCGAAAGCAGGGGGTGAAGCTCGGCGGCGAAATCTTCGGGCGCCACCGCTCCCGCCACGACCCCGGTGAAGCGCTCGCAGAAACGGCGCTTGCGCGCGGTATCGAGCTCCGGCTCGTCCTCGATCGTATCGACGATACGGCACAGCAGATAGGCATTGCCCACCGGTCGGGTAAGCGCCGGCGGTAACTGCGGGATGGTCAGCGCAAAGGTGCGCGACACCCCCTGCAGCAGATAGTCTTGAAAGGCATTGTCGGAAACGGCCGCGGGCTCGGGCTCAGGATCCCGACGCCGATCGGCGTTGGCGGCTGGCAGACTCGACATTCCGTTCTTTTCAGTAAACCCCGATTGGTCTCGTTGCCGGTCCCGCTCAGCGAGCCTGGAGCCGGTGCGTCGGCGCCCGCTCCCGGTGCCGCTCGCGGATCGCGGCCAGTATACCATCCCGGTGCAGACCGCATGCGGCCAACAGACCTTCGCGCGTATCGTGGTCCAGGAACCGGTCCGGCAGACCGAGGTTGAGCACGGGCACGCACAGCCGATGCGCCGCGAGGCACTCGTTGACCGCGCTGCCGGCACCCCCGGCGACCGCGTTGTCCTCCACGGTCACGAGCAATTCATGCCCGGCGGCGAGCCGCAGTATCAGCGCCTCGTCGAGCGGCTTGACGAAGCGCATGTTGGCGACCGTCGCGTCCAGTTCCTCGCCGGCCTCCAGGGCGGCGGCCAGCGGGCTGCCGAAGGCGAGGATCGCCACGCCGCGCCCCCGGCGCCGCACCTCGCCCCGACCCAGTTCCAGCGCGACCATCTCCCGGTGGACCTCCACGCCGGGCCCGCGCCCGCGCGGATAGCGCACCGCCGCCGGTCCCGGGTGCAGGAAACCGGTATAGAGCATCTGCCGGCATTCGTCCTCGTCGCCCGGCGCCATCACGACGAGGTTCGGCACACAGCGCAGGTACGACAGATCGAAGTTCCCGGCGTGGGTGGGCCCATCCGGTCCCACTACCCCGGCGCGGTCGATGGCGAACAGCACCGGCAGGTCCTGGATCGCCACGTCGTGAATCAACTGGTCGTAGGCGCGCTGCAGGAACGTCGAGTAGATGGCCACCACGGGCTTGAGCCCCTCGCAGGCGAGCCCCGCGGCCAGCGTCACCGCGTGCTGTTCGGCGATCCCCACGTCGTAATAGCGGTCGGGAAATCGGCGTGCGAACTCCACGAGCCCGGAGCCCTCGCGCATCGCGGGCGTGATGCCGACCAGGCGCTCGTCGCACTCGGCCATGTCGCACAGCCACGCCCCGAAGACCTCCGTATAGGCCGGAGTGCCGTTGGAATCCCCATGAGGCAACCCGACCGCCGGATCGAAGGATCCGACGCCGTGATAGCGCACCGGATCCTCCTCGGCGGGGACATAGCCCTTACCCTTGCGGGTCACCACATGCAGGAAGCGCGGCCCGCGGCGTGCGGCGAGGTGCTCCAGGGTCGCCACCACGGTCGCCAGGTCGTGCCCGTCGATCGGACCGTAGTAGTCGAACCCCAACTCTTCGAACAAGGTGCCGGGGCTCACCATGCCCTTCACGTGTTCCTCGGTACGGCGCGCCAGCTCGCGGATCGGCGGGACGCGTTCCAGGATCCGCTTGCCCCCTTCCTTCACGTTGCCGAACAAGCGCCCCGAGAGCACGCGGGTGAGGTAGTTCGACAGCGCGCCGACATTGGGCGAGATGGACATGCGGTTGTCGTTGAGGATCACCAGGAGATCGGCGCCCACCTCGCCGGCGTGGTCGAGCGCCTCGAAGGCCATTCCCGCGGTCAGGGCACCGTCGCCGATCACCGCCACCGCGCGACGGCGCACACCCTGGGTGCGCGCCGCCAATGCCATCGCCAGTGCGGCGCTCACCGAAGTGCCGGCGTGTCCGACGCCGAACGCGTCGTACGGGCTCTCGCTACGCTTCGGGAACCCGGACAGTCCGCCTTCCTTGCGGATGCCGGCGAGCAGATCGCGACGCCCGGTGAGGACCTTGTGCGGATAGGCCTGGTGCCCCACATCCCACACCAGCCGATCTTCCGGGGTGTCGAAGACGTAGTGCAGGGCCACTGCGAGTTCGACCACGCCGAGCCCCGCGGCAAAGTGGCCGCCGCATTGCGACACGGTCGTGATGAGGCACTCGCGCAACTCGGCGGCCAGCGCTTCGAGCAGGGAGGCCGGGAGCCGGCGCAGATCCTTCGGGGAGTCGATCCGGCTCAGCAAGGGATAGCGGGTCTTTGCGTCCATACCTTCCGTTCCGCTGACTGGTGAATCGTCCCTGCCCAACCCGGGGTGCACCCCGAACCGGACTGCGCACCACCGACCCGCCGGGCGGCCCCGCGATCCACCTTCCCTGCGCGTGTCGCGACCGCGCAGGGTCCGGTCAGGTCGCTACGGCAACGTTCATCCCGCTCGCTGTTCCGCCGTGATCTTGACGACCCCCCGTATTCCCGGGAGCCGGCACGGGATTTCTCCGAACCCGGCCCGCCCCGTCGCGTGAAAGTGCTACCGAAATATAGCCCAGGTCGCCCGGATTGTCAGCAACGGTGATGAACACCGGCACCCTGCCGCAGGGCGTCCGCGCGCCGCCTCGCCGCCTCGCGCGCACCGAACTGTGAACCCCGTCACAGCCGGAACCCACCGACTCTTGGTAAAGACACCGCACGCCTTCCGAATACGCGTGCGCCGCCGGCGCTGGAGCCGCGCCGGTCGGATGTGTTCTAATTCTCCGAATCCCGGCACCACGCAAGGGCCGCGCCGGGGGCGGTCGCGGGTACCGCGCGGGAATTTCGCCGGCGCCGGGAGCGCCGGACCTTCGATACAACGCAACTAACGGTCGCTCGTCGGCCCGCGCGCCGCGTTATCACGACGCCGGGGGCGGGTCTCCCGCGCAACAAGCACAACAAGGAGCGGGCGTGATGGACGTCATATTGGCACAACCCCGGGGTTTCTGTGCGGGGGTCGTCCGCGCAATCGAGATCGTGGAACGCGCACTCGATGTCTACGCCTCCCCGGTCTACGTCCTCCACGAGATCGTCCACAACCATCATGTAGTCGACAACCTGCGCACTCGCGGGGCGATCTTCGTCGAGAGTCTCGACGAAGTACCGGAGGGCGCCGTGACCATCTTCAGCGCCCACGGGGTCGCCACGGCCATGGTGGAACAGGCCGCGGCTCGCAAGCTCGAGGTGATCGACGCGACCTGCCCGCTCGTGACCAAGGTCCATCTGCAGGCGCAGCGCTACAGCCTGCGGGGCTTCGAGGTCATCATCATCGGCCACCCGGGCCATCCCGAGGTGGAAGGCACACGCGGTCGGGTCACCGGTCCGGTGCACGTGGTCTCGAACCGCGAAGACATCCCCCAATTGCAGGTGAAAGACCCGGAGCGCCTCGCCTACGCCACCCAGACCACGTTGAGCGTCGATGATACCCGCGACGTGATCGCGGCCCTCAAGGACCGGTTCCCGTCCATCCAGGGCCCCGACCTCGACGGGATCTGCTACGCCACGCAGAACCGCCAGAACGCCGTACGCAGCCTGGCGGCCGAGGTCGATCTGCTCCTGGTGGTCGGCGCCCGCAACAGCTCCAACTCCAACCGGCTGCGGGAAGTCGGGGAGCGGGCCAGTGTGCGCGCGCACCTGGTCCAGGACGCGGCGGAACTCGAGGTCTCGTGGTTCACCCCCGGGATCCGCGTCGGACTGACCGCCGGCGCCTCGGCGCCCGAGGTCCTGGTGCAGGCGGTGCTCGAACGCCTGCGCAGCTACGGGGTCGATCACGTCAAGGAGATGGATTCGGTGCGCGAGACGACCGCCTTCCGCCTCCCGACGGTGTTGCTCAAGAAGGCCGCCCAAACCACCCGGCAGCACGAAACCCGGCCGCAACCCATCAGGAGCCGCTCGTGAGCGTTCCCGTGCACCAACAGATCCGCGTCGGTTCCTACATCCTCCGCCAGAAGCTGCGCGGCCGGCGCCGTTACCCGCTGGTGTTGATGCTCGAGCCCCTGTTCCAGTGCAACCTCACCTGCGCCGGATGCGGCAAGATCGACTATCCCAAGGAGACCCTGGACCGCCGGATGAGCCTGGAGGAGTGCATCGCGGCGACGGACGAATGCGACGCGCCCATCGTATCGATCCCCGGCGGCGAACCGCTGATCCACAAGGAGATGCCGCAGATCGTCTCCGCGCTGACGGCGCGCAGGAAATTCGTCTATCTGTGCACGAACGCCCTGCTCCTGACCAAACGCATCGGGGACTACGAGCCGTCCCCCTACTTCACCTTCTCCGTGCACCTGGACGGCGAGCGCGAGCGCCATGACGCCTCCGTGTGCCGCGGCGGCGTGTTCGACAAGGCCGTGGAAGCCATCCGCCTCGCGCGCGAACGCGGCTTCCGGGTGACGATCAACTGCACCCTGTTCCAGGGGGAGGATCCGGCGGAGATTGCGGATTTCTTCGATTTCGCGACCGGCCTCGGCGTCGAAGGGATCACGATTTCCCCCGGGTACAGCTACGAGCATGCGCCGCACAAGGACGTATTCCTCAAACGTACCCAAAGCAAAGAACTGTTCCGCAGCATCTTTCGTATCGGTCGCCGACTCCGCCGCAAGTGGCGGTTCAACCAGTCGAGCCTGTTCCTCGACTTCCTGGCCGGCAACCAGACCTACCAGTGCACGCCGTGGAGCAACCCGACACGCAACGTGTTCGGCTGGCAGCGTCCGTGTTACCTGCTGGCCGAGGGGGGGTACGCGCCGAGCTTCCGTGCCCTCATGGAGGAGACCGACTGGGATCGTTACGGAACCGGTCGCAACCGCAAATGCGACAACTGCATGGCGCACTGCGGCTACGAAGGGACCGCCGTCGACGACACGGTCGCCCACCCGCTCAAGGCACTGAAGGTGTTTCTGCGCGGGCCGTGTACCGAGGGACCCATGGCCCCGGAACTCCCCGCCCTGTATCCCGCCGCGGAGCCCGCGCGCGGACCGGGTGTCGAGGTGGCGGACCTGGCCAAGCGCGAAGGCGTCGGTTGATTTCCGACCAACGGCGCGGCGCCTGCGCGCGCACCGCATGATGGATTCCGCCTGGACTGCACTGGCGGCCACCGCCGCGCTGCTCTGGTGGGCGCTGCTGGCGCTTCCGTGGCGCCCCTGGCGCACCACCGAGCGACTCGAGGGCACGGGCGTCGCGGCATCGGACCTGAACGGCGTCACGGTGTTGATCCCGGCGCGTAACGAGGCCGCGACCATCGGCCGGCCCCTGGCCGCGCTCGCCGGCCAGGGGCCGGGCCTGCGGGTAGTGGTAGTGGACGACGAATCCACCGACGGGACCGGCGCGGCGGCGCAAGCGAGCGGCCTGCCGGACCTGACGGTCCTGCGCAGCGACCCGTTGCCCTCCGGATGGACGGGGAAGCTCTGGGCCCTGGAGCAGGCCCGGCATCGCCTCGAAACCCCGCTGGTACTACTGCTCGACGCCGACATTGCACTCGCCCCGGGTACGATCGACGCGCTGCGCACGCGGCTGCGCACCGATCACCTGCAACTGGTCTCGCTGATGGCCGCCCCCGGCCTGACCGGCCTCTGGGAACGGCTGCTGATGCCGGCCTTCGTCTATTTCTTCAAATTGCTCTATCCGTTCCGGCTCGCCAATTCGCGCTCGAGGCGCGTGGCGGGCGCCGCGGGCGGCTGTATCCTGATGGAGACCGAGTGGCTGGATCGCATCGGCGGCTTCGAATCGATCCGTGACGAACTGATCGACGACTGCGCGCTCGCCCGGCGCGTGAAGTCCGGCGGGGGGCGCACGTGGATCGGCTTGACGCATTCGGCGCTCATGGTGCGCGAGCACGGCTTCCACGATATCTGGAACATGGTGGCGCGGACCGCCTTCATCCAGTTGCGCTATTCGAGCCTGCTCCTGGGCCTGTGCACGCTGGCCCTCCTGCTCGCCTTCCTCGTGCCGATCGCGGGCTTGGCCGCCCCCGACGGCGCGGTGCGCGCACTGTCTGCGGCGGCCCTGGCCGGCATGATCCTCAGTTACGTCCCGACGCTGCGCTTCTATGGGCGCACACCCGCCTGGGCCCTCACACTGCCGGCGATCGGACTCCTGTACCTGCTCATGACCTGGGCATCGGCCGTGCGTTACTGGCGCGGCGACCGTTCCCGGTGGAAGAACCGGACCTATATCCGGCTGCCGCACGAGGGTCGTTGAAGGTAACCCATCCTTGCGGTACAGTGTTGACATTCATCGTAGATCGCCGCCGGGGTCGCTACGGGGGGCCGATCGTTGACCGCAAAGCAACGGGAGCAAGGCGGATGCGTCGAACCTTTCTGCGGCTGACTCTGATCGCGGCGGTATCGTGCGCACCGCTGGGGCTTGCGGGGGGGATCGCCGGGGCGGCAACCGCACAGACCGCCGCCGTGGGCCCCGTCCGGGTGATCAAGCAGTTCCAGGGCACCTTGATCGCGGTGATGAAGGGGGCCGCCACCCTGGGCTACCGGGGACGCTACGCGAAACTGGCCCCGGTGGTCACCCGCACCCACGATCTGGCCGTGATCGCGCGCGTCGCCCTGGGTCGAAATTGGAGCCGTCTGACGCCGGCCCAACGAGCCGAATTCGTCAAGACCTTCACGAAGCTCAGTATCGCCACCTACGCGGCACGGTTCGACGGCTACGGCGGGGAAGTCTTCACCCCCCCCACGGAGCACAAACTGCCGCGCGGCGACGTGCTCGTGGAGTCTCAGTTGAAGAGTCCGGACGGCAGCAAAGTCCAGTTCGGCTATCAGATGCGCAAGATCGACGGGCGCTGGCGGATCATCAACATCATCGCCGACGGGGTGAGTGACCTGGCCCTCGAGCGTGCGGAATACTCCAGCGTCATCCGTCGCTACGGCTTCAACGCACTGCTGGCGAAACTCAAGGAGAGGATCGCCGGATATGCGCGCAAGGGCGCCGATGCCACTGCGTCCTCCTGAACGAACGCGGTGCACCGCCCCGGCTCCCTATTGACCCGCCACGCCACGCGTGAGCCGCCGCGTGCGCGTACGCCCCGACCGCCCTCGATTCACCCCTCCGTGCGATCCGCGCCGCACCGCGGCGTCCGCCGCCAACCTGCATGGGCCCTCGCGCCCCTGCTTATCCTGGTACTGCTCGGCGGCTGCGCCTCCACCGCGTATCGTACGGCCGGCGATCCGCTCGAGCCGTTCAACCGGAAGATGTTCGTCTTCAACGATCGTCTGGATCACTGGATCCTGCAGCCGGTCTCCCAGGCCTATGTGAAAGTCGCGCCGGAACGGCTGCGTGCGTCGGTCACCAACTTCTTCGACAACCTGGAATACCCCAACACGATCCTGAACCAATTTCTCCAGGGCCGGTTCCGGCGGGGATTCGGAGACACCGCGCGCTTCCTCGCCGACACCGTCGTCGGTGTCGGCGGCCTGTTCGACCCGGCGACCCGCTTCGGCCTGCCGCGCCATGACGAGGACCTCGGCCAGACGCTCGCCGTCTGGGGCGTCGGCCGGGGCCCGTACCTGGTACTGCCTTTCATCGGCCCCGATACATTGCGCGACCTGCCGGACCTCGCAACCAGCGCATTGATCAATCCGCTGTCCTATACGGGCGCCCCCGCGATCACCATGTCGCTGGGCGCCGCCAAACTCATCAACGAACGCGCCAACGCGGCAGCGCAGATCGAGATGGTCCGCCAAGCCCTCGATCCGTACATCTTCATGCGCGAGGCCTACCTACAGCACCGCCGGTTCCTGATCTACAACGGGCACCCGCCGGTGGAATTGTTCGACGACCTCGGCCCGGGCGAGCCGGTGCCCACGCCGGTGCGTCGGCCGCACGCCCAACACCCGTAGGGGTGGGTTTCAAACCCACCCCTACCGTCGCTACGACGTGAATACTGCGGCGGTTCGGCCCGCGTGCCGGTGCGTCGAACGCTAGGCGCCCGTGCCGTAATGCTCTCGAACATAGCGCTCGACGATCTGCTGGAACTCCTCGGCGATGCGCTCGCCCTTGAGGGTGACGTCCTTCCCGCCGTCGATGTACACGGGCGCGACCGGGCTTTCACCGGTCCCGGGCAGGCTGATCCCGATGTTGGCGTGTCTGCTCTCGCCGGGGCCGTTGACGACGCAGCCCATCACGGCCACGCTCATGGTCTCGACGCCCGCGTAACGCCCGCGCCACGCGGGCATCTGCTCGCGCAGATAGGTCTGGATCTTCTGAGCGAGTTCCTGGAAATAGGTGCTCGTCGTGCGTCCGCATCCCGGACACGCCACCACCATCGGCGTGAACGCGCGCAGGCCCATGGTCTGCAGGATCTCCTGCGCCACCACCACCTCGCGCGTACGATCCCCGCCCGGCTCCGGCGTGAGCGAGACGCGGATCGTGTCGCCGATACCTTCCTGGAGCAGCACCGCGAGCGCCGCGCTCGAGGCCACGATCCCCTTGCTGCCCATGCCCGCCTCGGTCAACCCCAGGTGCAGCGGGTAGTCGCAGCGCGCGGCCAGCACGCGGTAGACGGCGATCAGATCCTGGACGCCGCTCATCTTGCAGGAGAGCACGATGTGGTCGCGACCCAGACCCAGTTCCCCGGCCCGCCGGGCGTTCTCCAACGCCGAGATCACCATGGCCTCGCGCAGCACCTCCCCCGTCTCCCGCGGCTCGGCACGGCGTGCGTTCTCGTCCATCATGCGCGCCGCCAATACCGAATCGAGGCTGCCCCAGTTCCCCCCGATGCGCACCGGACGGTCGTAGCGGCAGGCCAACTCGATCATGGTCGCAAACTGCGCGTCGCGCTTGCTGCCGCGCCCGACATTGCCCGGATTGATGCGGTACTTGGCAAGCACCTCGGCGCACGCCGGATGCTCGGTCAGCAGCTTGTGACCGTTGAAATGAAAATCCCCTATCAACGGTACAGAGACACCCCGGGCGTCGAGGGCCTCGCGGATGTACGGCACCGCCGCGGCGGCCGCGGCGGTATTGACCGTGACGCGCACCAACTCGGATCCGGCACGCGCGAGCGCCGCCACCTGCGCCACGGTGGCATCCACATCCGCCGTGTCGGTATTGGTCATGGACTGGACCACGATCGGGCCCCCGCCCCCGATCGTCACCGCCCCCACGCGCACCGCCACCGTGGGGCGGCGCATCGCCGCTGCCGCATTGCCGTTCATCGTCTTCGAGACGCCCCCCGCTCCGGATAATCCAGTGTGGGCATGATAGCCGATCTGCCCCGGGCCGGGCAGACGTCCGACCGCGGCGAGGGACAGACGCCGCCAACCCCTCTACAATGACCGTTTCTCTTCAACGGGACCTCCAGACCCATGATCGGCAGCCCCGCCATTCGTTTCGTCGCAGCACCGGCCCGTCCCGCCGGGTCGTTTCGAGGGTGCCCGTGACCACGCTGTTGACCGGTGCCTCCGGCTTCGTCGGCTCGGCCGTGCTGCGGCGGCTGATCGCCGCCGGACACGAAGTCCGGGCGCTGGTGCGTGCCGGCAGCAACCGGCGCAATCTCGCCGGACTGCCCGTGGAGGTGGTCACCGGCGACCTGGCCGACCCGGTCTCGCTGCGCCGCGCGCTTTCCGACTGTCGTGCACTGTTTCACGTGGCGGCGGATTATCGGCTGTGGATCCCGGACCCGGCCCCCATGTACGCGGCCAACGTGGAAGGCACCACCGCCCTGATGCGTGCGGCGTTGGAGACCGGCGTCGAGCGCATCGTCTACACCAGCAGTGTCGCCACGCTCGGGCTGAATGCGGACCGCAGCCCGGGCGATGAGGACACCCCGGTCCGGCTCGAGGACATGATCGGTCACTACAAGCGCTCCAAATTTCTGGCCGAGCGGGCCGTGACGGATCTCGTGCGGGAGGCGGGCCTGCCGGCGGTGATCGTCAATCCGTCCACCCCGGTCGGCCCGCGGGACGTGAAGCCGACGCCGACCGGTCGCATGATCCTCGACGCGGCACGCGGACGCACGCCGGCCTACGTGGACACGGGGCTGAACATCGTGCACGTCGACGACGTCGCCGAAGGCCACTGGCTGGCCTTCGGCAAAGGCCGCCCGGGAGAACGCTATGTGCTCGGCGGCGAGAACCTGTCGCTGAAAGAGATTTTCACCCGCATTGCGACCCTCTCCGGGCATGCGCCGCCCCGGGTGCGGCTGCCCCACGCGGTCCTTTATCCAGTCGCCTATGCCGCCGAAGGCTGGGTCCGGCTGCGCGGGCGCGGACGCCCGCTGGTGACGGTGGACGAATTGCGCATGTCGAAGAAGTGGATGTTCTTCTCCTCGAACAAGGCCCGACGGGAACTCGGCTACCGCCCGCGTCCGGCCCAGGAGGCCTTGAGCGACGCCCTGGACTGGTTCCAGGGGCATCGCTACCTTCGGTAACGGCACGGCGGATCGGACCCGGACACAAGAGGCATCATGGGCGAATCAGGGACACTATGGGCGGCGATCGGCGCGCTGCTGGCGGGGACCTCGCTGGTCTACGTCGGCGGGGCAATCGTTGCGCTGCGCGCCTGGGCGCGACGCGAGGCGCCCGAGGCCCGGGAGTCTGCGCCGGTCACCATCCTCAAGCCGCTGTGCGGCCCGGAGCCGGAACTCTACGAGAACCTGCGCTCGTTCTGCGACCAGGACTATCCGCAGTTCCAGGTGATCTTCGGCGCCCGTGATCCCGACGATCCGGCCCTGGCGACGGCCCGCCGGCTGGTGCGCGAGTTCCCGGAACGGGACCTGCGGGTGGTGGCCGACGAGCGACTGATCGGAAGCAACCGCAAGGTCAGCAATCTGGCCAACATGATGCCCGAGGCCCGCCACGATCTGCTGGTCATCGCCGACAGCGACATCCGCGTCGGACCGGACTACCTGCGCCGCGTGCTCGCCCCGCTCCTCGACCCGGGCGTCGGTCTGGTCACCTGCCTGTACCGGGCGCGCGCCGACCGTTCGCTCTGGTCCCGGATCGGGGCGATGGCGATCAACGAAGGCTTCCTGCCCTCGGTCCTGGTCGCCCGCGCGCTCGGATCCAACGCCTTCGGTTTCGGCTCGACCCTGGCGGTGCGCCGCGAACACTTGGAACAGATCGGCGGATTCGACTCGCTCGCCGGGCACCTCGCCGATGACTACCGGCTCGGCGAGTTGACCCGCCGCCGCGGATTGCGCACCGTGCTCTCGCCCTACTTGGTGGAAACCCGGGTGCACGAGCCGGACGCCGCCGCCCTGTGGCATCACGAACTGCGTTGGGCACGCACGATCCGCGCGGTGCGGCCCTGGGGCCACCTGTTCTCGGTGGTGACTTACGCACTGCCGATGTCGCTGTTCGCCGTCGCCTTGTCCGACGGCGCCCCGTGGGCCCTGGCCCTGCCCTTCCTGGCCCTGGGCGGGCGCATTATGCTACATTACGCGGCCGGTACGAGCCTGCGCCTGGGGGAACCGCGGAACCCATGGCTCGTTCCGTTCCGCGACCTGCTGTCCTTCGCCGTGTGGGCGGCCAGCTTCCTCGGCCGCCGCGTACGGTGGCGGCGGGGCGATTTCTCGGTCGCCTCCGACGGGCGCATGCGGGCCAACAAGGAGTCCGTGCCATGATGAAGACCTTGTTCCTCCATCCCCCTTCCTTCGACGGATTCGACGGGGGTGCGGGCTCGCGCTATCAGGCGAAGCGCGAAGTGCGCTCCTTCTGGTACCCGACCTGGCTGGCGCAACCGGCGGCGCTGATCCCGGGCAGCAAGCTGGTCGACGCACCGGCGGCCGACCTGGGCCTCGACGACGTACTACCCATGGCACGCGACTACGAACTGGCGATCCTGCACACCAGTTCGCCCTCCTTCGCCTCCGACGTGAAGGTGGCCGAGGCCCTGAAGCAGGCCAACCCGAACCTGCTCATCGGTTTCGTCGGCGCCAAGGTGGCGGTCGATCCCGCCGGGTCGGTGCAGGCCTCCCCGGCGATCGATTTCGTTGCCCGCGAAGAGTTCGATTTCACCATCAAGGAGGTGGCCGAGGGGCGCCCGCTGAGCGAGGTCGACGGCCTGACCTACAAAGATGCGCACGGCGCTGCGGTCCACAACCCCGCTCGCGCGATCCTCGAGAACATGGACGAGCTGCCGTTCGTCACCGAGGTCTACAAGCGCGACCTGCGGATCGAAGACTATTTCATCGGTTATCTGAAACACCCCTACGTCTCGATCTATACGGGGCGCGGCTGCAAGTCGCACTGCACCTTCTGCCTGTGGCCCCAGACCGTGGGCGGGCATCGCTACCGCACGCGCAGCCCGGCGCACGTGGTCGAGGAAGTGAGACTCATCCGGCGCTACTTCCCCCAGGTCCAAGAGATCTTCTTCGACGACGACACCTTCACCGACGACACGCGACGTGCCGAGGAGATCGCGCGCGAGCTCGGCAAGCTCGGGATCACCTGGTCGTGCAATGCCAAGGCCAACGTCCCCTACGACACCTTGAAGGTCCTCAAGGCCAACGGCCTGCGCCTGCTGCTGGTGGGCTACGAGTCGGGCAACCAGAAGATCCTCAACAACATCAAGAAGGGGTTGCGCCTCGACATCGCGCGACGCTTCACGCGCGACTGCCGCAGGCTCGGTATCGTGATCCACGGGACCTTCGTCCTCGGGCTCCCCGGCGAGACGCGCGAGACCATCGAGGAGACCATCCGCTACGCCCAGGAAATCAATCCGCACACCATCCAGGTCTCCCTGGCGGCGCCCTACCCCGGGACCTTCCTGTACAAGCAGGCCATCGAGAACGGCTGGCTGCACGAAGAGGATCCGGAACACTTGGTCAACGAGCGCGGCGTACAGCTCAGCCCGCTGAGCTATCCGCACCTCGACCACGCCGAGATCTTCGAATCGGTGGAAACCTTCTACAAGCGGTTCTACTTCCGCGCCGGCAAGATCGCCGAGATGACCGGCGAGATGCTGCGCAGCCCGCAGATGATGCGCCGCCGACTCCGGGAAGGCGTGGAGTTCATGCGCTTCCTTCGACAGCGCTGAGAACACCGGAAGGCGGCCGTGGGACGGCGGCGGCTCATCGTCACTGCGGACGACTTCGGCCTGGCGGTCCCCGTCAACGAGGCCGTGGAGATCGCCCACCGCGAGGGCGTGCTCGGCGGGGCGAGCCTGATGGTCTCCGGCACGGCCGCCGACGACGCGGTGGCGCGGGCCCGCCGCCTCCCGCGGCTGCGCGTGGGCCTGCACGTTGCACTGGTGGACGCCCGCCCCATGCTCCACCCGCAGCGGGTACCCGACTTGGTGGACGCGCACGGGCGGTTTCGCGACGGCCTGTTCGGCGCCGGTGTACGCTTCTTCTTCCTGCCCCGGGTGCGGCGTCAGCTCGCCGCCGAGATCCGCGCCCAGTTCGAGGCCTTCCGCGAAACCGGCCTGGCGCTGGACCACGTCAACACCCACAAGCATATGCACCTGCACCCCACTGTACTCGGCCTCATCCTTCGAATCGGACGCGAATACGGCCTGCGCGCCGTGCGCCTGCCGCACGAGCCGCTGCGCGGCGCGCGCTGCATCCGCCCCGGGCGCTGGGCGGTGCAGGCCGGATGGGCCCTGTTCCTGGCCCCGTGGATGGCACTGCTGCGCCGCCGGCTGCGGCGCGCAGGCGTGCGCTCCAACCGGTTCCTGTTCGGACTCGATACGAGCGGCGCGATGACCGAAGAGACGGTGCTGCGCATCCTGCACTGCCTCCCCGAAGACGTATGCGAGCTGTACTTTCACCCGGCGACGGCCACCGCCGCCGACGTGGCGCTGCCGATGCCCGCCGCGCGCCATACTGCGGAGTTGCAGTCCCTGATCAGCCCGCGCGTACGGGCGGCATTCGAGAGCGCGGGAATCGAGCGGGTGAGCTTCAGTGAACTGGCCTGATCCGAACCGGCACGACTCGATACTCGAGCGCCTGGGCCGCGGTATCGTGGCGGGCGTGGTTACGTTGGTGGACGGCTCGCGCCGCGCGGCCGGCGCCGTGCTGGTGCTGGCGCTGCTCCTGACGGCGGCCTCCCTCTACTACACGCTCACCCACTTCGCCATCAACACCGACATGCGCGACGCGCTGTCGCGGGACCTGCCCTTCCAACAGGCCCAGGTGCGTCTCGACCGCGAGTTCCCGGTCCTCAGCGACACCGTGCTGGTGGTCATTGAAGGCCAGACCAGGGGCCTTGCCACGAGCGCCGCGCGGCGCCTCGCGACGCGCCTGCGGGCCCACTCGCGCTGGATCCGGGAGGTCTACGTCCCGGGCGGAAGCGAGTTCTTCCGCCGAAACGGCCTGCTCTACCTCAGCGAAAATCAGCTCTGGGCGCTGTCCGACCGGCTCTCCGAGGCCCAACCCCTGATTTCACAACTGTCGCGAAACCCGACGCTGCCGGGTCTGCTGTCGCTGCTGGGGCGGGGGCTGGAACGCGCGGGCCGCCCGGGTCCGCAGCTCTCGGACCTCGGGACGATCTTCGCCCAATTGCGCAAGGCGATGCGCGCCCAGGAGCAGGGGCGGTTCTACCAAATCCCCTGGGGCGGGTTGATGCGCGGCGCGCCCGACGACGAAGAGGCACGGCGCACCTACGTGATCGTCCAACCGCGTTTCGACTACGGCCGGCTCCAGCCGGCCCTGGATGCGCTGCAGACCATCCGGGCGGCCGTGCGCGCGTTGCACCTCGATGCCAAACACGGCGTCCGGGTGCGCCTGACCGGCTCCGCCGCCTTGGACAACGAACAGCTCAAGACCGTTTCCCAGGGCGCCGGGATCGCCACCGGGCTCTCCGTGGTACTGGTGCTGATACTGCTGGTGCTCGCGCTACGCTCGGCGCGCATGATCGCCGCGGCGTTGCTTACCCTGTTCATGGGCCTCATCTGGACGGCGGCGTTCGCGTTGTTCGCGACCGGACCTCTGAACCTGATGTCGGTGGCGTTCGCCGTGTTGTTCGTGGGGTTGGGCGTGGATTTCGGAATCCAGTTCAGCATGCGTTACCGCGAGGAATACGACGCCGGAGCACCCCACGGCGAGGCGCTGCAACTGACCGGTTGGGGCATCGGTGGTGCACTATGCCTCGCCGCGGTCTCGGCATCGATCAGTTTCTACTCCTTCGTCCCCACCGAGTACGCGGGCATCGTGGATCTGGGAATCATCGCCGGGACGAGTATGTTCATCGCGCTGCTGGCAAACCTCACCGTACTCCCGGCGCTGCTCACGCTCATGCCGGTCGCCCGCCGTCCCGGCGGTCCGCGACGGCGTACCCTGCCCCTGTGGCGGCTCCCGGTGCAGCGTCACGCGCGCGCCATCGTCGTGGGCGGGGTCGTGCTCGCGGCGGCCGCCATGCCGCTGGTCCTGCAGGCGCAATTCGACTTCAACCCGTTGCACCTCCAGAACCCGCACGGGGAAGCGGTGGCCACCTTCGAGTACCTGCTCAAGCACAGCAAAACCTCGCCTTATACCATCGACATCATCGAGCCCGACCTCGAGCACGCCGAGCGCGTCGCGGAAAAACTCGAGAAGCTCGACGTCGTCTCCAACGCACTGACGTTGGCAAGCTACGTCCCGAGCGACCAGGCGAAGAAGCTCTCCATCATCCGGGAGATGTCGCTGCTGCTACCGCCCTTCGCCCTGCTCCCGGTCAAGGTCCCGCCGCCGAGCGCCACGGCGATCCGCCGCGCCCTGGAGAAGTTCGAGCGCAAACTGGAGTCGTTTCATGCCGGCGCCGCCGACCGCGACCTGGCGCGTGAGGCGGCGGCGCTCGCGCGGACCATCCGGGACTATCTGGCCCGGTTCACTTCCAGCCCGGACACCCTGGTGACGCTCCAACGACGGGTGATCTCGGGACTGCTCGACCAGGTCCGCGATCTCGGCATCGCGCTCGACGCCGCACCCGTGACCCTCAAGGGCCTGCCGCATTCATTGCGGGATCGTTATCTGGCCGCCGACGGCACGGCACGGGTCGAGGTGTTCTCCGCCTTGGATCTCAGCGACAATCGCAATATGCGCCGCTTCGTGGGCGCGGTGCGCACGATCGCCCCGGACGCCGCGGGGGCGCCGGTGATGCTCGTGGAAGGGGGCAACGCCGTGGTCCAGGCCTTCCGCAAGGCGACCTCCATCTCGCTGTTGACGATCACCGCCCTGTTGCTGCTGGCCCTGCGCAGCGTCCGCGACACGCTCACCGCGCTGGCGCCGCTGGGCCTTGCGGCGCTGTTGACGGTAGCGCTCATGCGCCTGGCCGGGATCTCGTTCAACCTGGCGAACATCATCGTGCTGCCGCTGTTGATCGGTCTCGGCGTCGCCTTCGGCATCTATCTGGTGACCCGCTGGCGCAGCGGGATCCCCGTCGCCGACCTGTTGCAGACCAGCACCCCGGAGGCGGTCCTGTTCAGCGCCCTGACCACGATGAGTTCCTTCGGCAGCCTGGCGGTGGCGAGCGATCCCGGGATGTCGGTGCTGGGCCGGACGCTGTCCATCTCGCTGGCCGCGGTGCTGCTCTGCATCCTGATCCTACTCCCGGCCCTCCTGGCCTTGCGCGCCACGCCCACGCCGGGCGCACGCGCCGGCCGGCGGGGGAAGCGGTGAACACACCCCCACAGCGCCCGGCGCGCGGCGTCGCCCGCCTGTCGCCCGGCCTGCGCGCGGCGATCATCCTCTCCGGGATCGCGGGCCTCGGCTTGGCCCTGGCGCTGATCGTGCACAGCGGTCTCCAGGACATCC
>VAPM010092209.1_pt1 | contig 19599 bp, 16 predicted proteins | sample 3395091 | NCBI WGS metagenome assembly VAPM01 (sample SAMN08290445, study PRJNA428436) | hydrothermal vent metagenome | isolation source: Deep-sea hydrothermal vent chimney 3 | place: Pacific Ocean: Juan De Fuca Ridge | reverse complement strand
CTATTTGATCGCTTTGAGTTTAGAAGCTGGAAGCGTGAATTAGACAACATGCCAGAAAATGGTGTTACGCCCGCTGGCATCTCAAAAGCACCCATGTCAGAAGCCTCAAAGCAGCAAGCACAAATGCAAGCGACAGCCGATATTTCTGCATCCTCTGTTAACACCAAACGCGAATACAGTACTATTCTCACGCAAGCAGATTTAAACACTTGGTTAGACAAACTCAGTAAAGCTGATCTTGTCTGTTTTGATACAGAAACCACCAGCTTAAATCCGATGAAGGCGAAACTTGTCGGCATGTCATTTGCGGTAGCATCAGGTGAAGCCGCTTATTTACCACTAACACATGATTACTTTGACGCACCAGTACAACTAGACTTTGCAGAAACATTAGCTAAACTAAAGCCAATTTTAGAAAGCCCAACCATTAAAAAAGTAGGGCAAAACTTAAAATATGACAAACATGTATTAGCCAATCATGACATTGTCTTAAACGGCATTGCACATGATACTTTGTTGCAATCTTACGTGTTAGAAAGTCATCGTAGCCACGGCATGGACGATCTTGCCATGCGTCATCTTGGGCTTGCCACCATTAAATTTGAAGAAGTCGCTGGAAAAGGTGCAAAACAGGTTGGTTTTAACCAAGTAACCGTAGAGGTCGCCAGTGAATACGCGGCAGAAGATGCAGACATCACCCTGCAATTACACGACAGCCTGCATCCGCAACTGACACAAAATGAAAAGCTAAACTTTATTTATAGCAAAATTGAAATGCCATCGATGGAGATTTTATACACCATAGAGCGCAACGGTGTACTCATCGATGCCAACATGCTCAACATACAGAGCAATGAAATTGGCATGAAACTCATTGCGCTAGAAAATAAAGCCTACGAGCTGGCCGACCAACCTTTTAATCTAGCTAGCCCAAAACAATTACAAGAGATTTTATTTGAGAAACTAGGTATTAAACCGATTAAAAAAACACCTAGTGGCAAACCCAGTACCGATGAAGATGTGCTACAGAAACTTGCACTAGATTATCCGTTACCAAAAGTGTTATTAGAATACCGTGGCCTTGCAAAATTAAAATCGACCTATACAGATAAGCTACCAAAAATGATTAATGCAGAAACGGGTCGTGTGCATACCAGCTACAACCAAGCCGTGGCTATTACAGGCAGGTTAGCAAGTTCAGACCCTAATTTGCAAAATATTCCTGTACGCAGCGCAGAAGGTCGTCGCATTCGCGAAGCCTTTATTGCACCAGATAACTGTCATATCGTATCAGCTGATTATTCACAAATCGAGCTGCGCATCATGGCGCATTTGTCGCAAGATGAAGGCCTACTATCCGCTTTTGCCAATGGTGAAGACATTCACCGTGCCACTGCTGCCGAAATCTTTAGCGTAGACCGTGATGCAGTCGATAGTGAACAGCGTCGTTATGCCAAAGTGATTAACTTTGGCTTAATTTACGGCATGAGCGCTTTTGGCTTAGCGCAAAATTTAAATATTGAGCGCAAAGCCGCACAAAGTTATATAGAACGTTACTTTATGCGCTACCCTGGCGTGCGCCAATACATGGATGACACGCGAGAATCGGCCAAAGCCAAAGGCTATGTAGAAACTTATTTTGGCAGGCGCTTATGGGTGCCAGAAATTAATAGCCCCAATGGCATGAGGCGTGCTGGCGCAGAGCGTGCGGCGATTAATGCCCCCATGCAAGGCACCGCGGCCGACCTGATTAAACTCGCTATGATTGCTGTACATGACTGGATGGTAAAGGATAAATTACAAAGTAAGCTTATTATGCAAGTGCATGATGAACTGGTACTTGAAGTGCCCGATGCTGAATTAGCATTGGTGGAAAAGATGTTGCCCGAACTCATGCAAAACGTCGCTAAATTAGATGTGCCATTATTGGCCGAAGTAGGCGTCAGCAATAATTGGGAGGGGGCGCATTAATCTTAAAAATTCAACCACCTTATTGCCCCTGTTTCTTTTGTTTATACATAGCCATATCAGCGTGTTTAAGTAGCTCTTCATGCGATTGGCCATGAACATCAAACATGGCGATTCCAACACTACAAGTGCAATGATATTCAAGCTTATTTAAATAATACGGCCGATTAAGTGCCGCAATAACAAACTGCTTAACAGACGCTACTTGCGCTTCGGCTTCTTCGGCGTTATTACCTAAGCCCTCCAGCATCACAACAAATTCATCGCCACCTAAACGGGCTACGGTATCACTTTTACGTACACAACTTAATAACCGTTCTGCGACCTGTTTAAGTAGCAAATCCCCCATATCGTGCCCATGAGTATCATTGAGAACTTTGAAACGATCCAAATCCAAAAATAACAATCCACCCCGATTTCCTGAACGCGCGCTCATGGCAAGGGCATGATCTAGTTTATCGATTAATAATCGTCGATTAGGTAAATTAGTCAACATATCGTAAAACGCAAATTGTTTGATTGTTTCTTCACGCCCTGCGGCCTCAAAGCGCAATATAATATTTTCGATTAAATTACGATTAATATTGTATATACTCAAGATCATAAATATGAGAAAAAAGAACCCTGCAACACCCATTGCAACATAAACATGATCACCAAGCAAAAACAAAAAAATAATCACCGGGGTTAGCGTCACTACGCTATAGCTTATTGCACTCACAACATCAGCTGAATAAGACACAACGCTACCAGCAGCCATCCCGATGAGTAAGTAAATAACAAGCATTTGATGCAGTGGATTGTTAGCTGGAATCATCAATATCCCTGCGGCTCCCCACGATATACTGCTGACAATCAGCCAAAAACGAAAAAGCATTAGCTGTTTTCGTACGGTTACAGTATCAGTTGCTGGACGAATCCAATACCTAAAATAAACAAAGCGAAAAATATTGATCGTAATCACGATAATTAACCAACCAACAATAACCGATGTCGCTACAACATCTCTCTGTATATAACCTAAAATTGCTGCCGCAACCATACTAGCCACTATCGTCCTACCGCAGGCCGACAACAAATGCTGCAATTGCTCAGATTGTATTGCAGATGTTTTTACTAGAGTATCCATTATTAACGCTTAACTTTATACAGAATTGTTACCTAACTTATCGCTCCTGCTCAATTATGTAGTATGTTGTAACTTAGCTCAACTATTATCATTAACTTTTATTTTAGGTTTAAAAACATATAACGTATGCATAAATTTGGTGTATATATCATCGGTGACGAAATTCTTTCAGGCAAACGTCAAGATGCGCATTTAAGCAAAGTAATAGAGGCACTATCTACACGCGGCTTACAGCTAGGCTGGGCAAATTATTTAGGGGATAACCCTGAAGAAATCACCAGCCTAATTAAAGCCAGCATGACGCGTGGTGATGTTGTGTTTAGCTTTGGTGGCATTGGTGCTACGCCTGATGATTACACACGCCAATGTGCGGCAGATGCCGCTTGTGTGCCTATAGAGCGTCATACAGGTGGCGTAGCAGAAATTGAAGCTCAGTATGGTGATGCGGCTTATCCTAAACGCGTGATAATGGCGGACTTCCCGCAAGGTGCAGATTTAATCCCCAACCCAATTAATCGTGTAGCTGGGTTTAGCATTAACCAACATTATTTTGTGCCAGGCTTTCCTAATATGGCGCACCCAATGGTGGAATGGGTGCTAGATACGCACTATGCACATTTATTTCATCAGCAAGACTATATTGAGACCTCTATTTGGGTGAATCAAGCGGGTGAAAGCGATTTGATTGATTTAATGAATGCAATGCTAATCAAATACCCGACGCTTAAGCTGTTCAGCTTGCCTAAAACAAATAAGAGGCGCACGACTGAAGTTGGCATGAAGGGCAAAAAAGCAGATGTATTAATCGCCATGGAAGAGTTAAAGCAAAGCATTACTGCCCTAGGTTTCCCATGGGAAGCCACTTAGCTAAAAAATCATCATGATTTAGGTTCCCTATAAGTAAAATTGCGTATAAAATAGGCAACTTTCTCGCTCGAAATAGTTTTATGCAAATTGGTCATCACATTCTGAAAAATAATTTGGTCGTCGCCCCTATGGCCGGCGTTACCGATAGGCCTTTCCGCCAACTTTGCAAAAAAATGGGTGCTGGTCTTGCTGTTTCTGAAATGGTGACCTCTAACTCATTATTGTATGGCAGTGAAAAAACATTACGCCGCGCTAATCACGAAGGCGAAGTAGACCCAATTGCTGTGCAAATTGCTGGCGCTGTGCCAGAAATGATGGCCGAAGCTGCGCAGCACAATGTTGACAATGGTGCGCAAATTATCGACATTAATATGGGCTGCCCTGCTAAAAAAATATGTAATGTCATGGCTGGCTCTGCCTTATTAAAAGATGAACCGCTAGTCGCGCAAATTCTTAAAGCCGTCGTCAATGCTGTAGATGTGCCTGTCACATTAAAAATTCGTACAGGTTGGGATAAAGATAACCGCAATGCTATCTCGGTAGCAAAAATGGCCGAAGATATTGGTATTCAAGCACTGGCGATACATGGCCGTACACGTGCCTGTAAATATTTAGGTAATGCTGAATACGATACGATGGCTGCCGTAAAGCAAGCCATTAATATTCCGCTTATTGCTAATGGTGATATCACGACCCCAGAAAAAGCAAAGTATGTGCTCGATTACACAGGTGCTGATGCTGTCATGATAGGACGTGCAGCGCAAGGCAGACCTTGGATTTTCCGTGAGATTAGCCATTACCTTGAAACGGGTACGCACCTATTACCACCAACAGTAGATGAAATTCATACGGTCATGCTAGAACATTTAAACGACCTCTATCGTTTTTATGGTGACTTAACTGGCATGCGCGTCGCACGCAAGCATATCTCTTGGTATACCAAAGGATTAACAGGCTCCGCAAGCTTCCGCCATGAGATGAACACACTACAAACGATCGACCTCCAACTAAACATCATCGATACATTTTTTGCCGAATTAAAAGCTAAAAATGAGCGTTTAGTTTATGAAAAAGTCTCTCATGAGGTGCTGGCTGCGTAATGTCAGATAACAGCAAACTTAGCCAGTCCGTTAAGGCATCACTTGAAGAATATTTTATGCATCTTGATGGTGAGAAACCACACGCCGTTTACAACATGGTACTCAATTGTGTTGAAAAGCCAATGATAGAGTTTGTTTTAAACAAAGTGGGTGGCAACCAAAGCAAGACGGCCGAAATACTAGGTTTAAACCGTAATACCCTGCGCAAAAAAATGGCGCTATACAAAATAGAATAACGTAGAACATATTTTCCATATCAATTTATAGCTAAAAAAATTAATCCATTTAGCCAATAAACCATATGGTGATTATTGTCTTTAATTTCACAGTAACTTAATTTTTATCAAATCATATGGCCACTATTAAAAGAGCTCTCATTAGCGTTTCAGATAAAACAGGTGTTGTAGAACTCGCACAACGCCTCGTTGCACTGGATATAGAAATATTATCAACAGGTGGCACAGCCAAACTGCTTCGTGACAATAATGTCCCCGTTATTGAAGTCAGTGATTACACCGGCTTTCCTGAAATGCTGGATGGCCGCGTAAAAACACTACACCCTAAAGTACATGGTGGCTTGTTAGGTCGTCGCGATTTAGCGAGCCACGTATCAGCAATGAAGTCACAAGACATTCCTAATATTGACATGGTAGTGGTCAATTTATACCCATTTGAAGCCACCGTGACCAAGTCCGATTGCAAACTAGAAGATGCCATTGAAAATATTGATATTGGCGGCCCAGCCATGGTGCGCTCAGCTGCCAAAAATTGGAAAGACGTTGCAGTATTAACTGACGCCAGCCAATACCAAGCCGTTTTAGATGAATTAAAAGCTAATAAAGGCACGTTATCTGAAACAACAACATTTGCGCTTTCCGTTGAAGCCTTTAACCGCGTTAGTAATTACGATGGTGCAATTAGCGATTACTTATCATCATTTAACCCTGACGGCACACGCAACCCATTTCCTAGTCAAACCAATGGCCGTTTTGTTAAAGTACAAGATTTACGTTATGGTGAGAATCCACATCAACAAGCTGCATTTTATCGTGATTTACACCCTGCCCCAGGCTCGCTAGTTACCGCAGAGCAGTTACAAGGAAAAGAATTAAGCTATAACAATATTGCTGACGCTGACGCCGCGTGGGAATGTGTAAAGAGTTTTGATAGCACGGCTTGTGTGATTGTTAAACATGCTAACCCTTGTGGTGTAGCCATCGGTGCAAATGCAGCTGAAGCTTATAGCAAAGCTTTTCAAACAGACAGCACCAGTGCATTTGGTGGCATTATTGCTTTTAATACTACCGTCGATGGTAAAACAGCTGAGGCAGTTTCTAAACAATTTGTTGAAGTCCTCATTGCACCAGACTACGCAGAAGAAGCACTGGCTATTTTTAAAGCAAAGGCCAATGTGCGTGTGCTTAAAATTGACTTACCACAAGGTGGCGACACCCCTTGGCAACAAGGGCGTAATGCACACGACACAAAACGCATTGGTTCTGGCTTACTAATTCAATCAGCAGATAACCATGTGCTAGATGTCGCTGAATTAAAAGTAGTGAGTAATGCGCAACCGACAGCTGAACAAATGAAAGACATGCTATTTGCTTGGCGTGTGGCTAAATATGTTAAATCTAACGCAATTATATTCTGTGGTGATGGCATGACATTAGGCGTTGGGGCCGGTCAAATGAGCCGCGTCGATAGCACAAAAATTGCCTCTATTAAGGCACAAGCCGCAGGCCTAACACTTAAAGATTCAGTCGTAGCGTCAGATGCCTTTTTCCCTTTCCGCGATGGTATTGACATACTGGCTGAAGCGGGCGCCCGCTGTGTGATTCAACCGGGTGGTAGTATGCGCGATGATGAAGTGATTGCTGCAGCCAATGAGCATGATCTTGTCATGGTGCTGACGGGTGTTCGCCATTTTAGACATTAAAAAGATATCAATCTTAGATAAAATAAAATCATGAAAATACTCATTGTTGGCAGTGGTGGACGCGAACATGCACTAGCATGGAAAATAACAGAAAATAAAAACGTAAGTCGCGTTTATGTCGCTCCTGGTAACGCAGGTACTGCAACAAGTCCGCTCATGATGAACGTGGATATAACGGACATTAAAGAATTGATCGCCTTTGCCAAACAAGAAGCGATTCATTTAACAATTGTTGGCCCAGAAGCACCATTATCACAAGGCATCGTAGATGCTTTTCAAGCTGAGAACCTTAAGATCTTTGGCCCGTCAAAAGCAGCTGCGCAATTAGAAAGCTCTAAAGACTTTGCTAAAACATTTATGGCACGTCACAACATTCCAACCGCTGCTTATGCCACTTTTGACGATGCCAAGACTGCGCACGATTACATTAACAAACAGGGCGCGCCTATTGTGATTAAAGCGGATGGCTTAGCTGCTGGCAAAGGTGTTGTTGTCGCCATGAATATTGACGACGCGCATGCAGCTATCGACATGATGCTAGCAGATAATAAGTTTGGTGCTGCTGGTGCACGCGTCGTAATCGAAGAGTTCTTAACTGGCGAAGAAGCCAGCTTTATGGTGATGGTTGATGGCAAAAATATTCTAACTTTAGCAACCAGCCAAGATCATAAGCGCTTGCTTGATGGGGACCAAGGGCCTAATACCGGCGGTATGGGCGCTTACTCCCCTGCCCCTATTGTTACACCTGAAATTCACGCAAAAGTATTGCGTGAAATTATTCGTCCTACTGTCGAAGGCATGGCAAAAGATGGCATTCCTTTTACAGGGTTTTTATATGCAGGCCTTATGATTAGCCCTGATGGTACAGCCAAAACGCTAGAGTTTAATTGCCGTATGGGTGATCCTGAAACACAACCTATATTGCTACGATTAAAATCTGATTTTCTTGCGCTAGTAGAACACGCTGTTAACGGCACATTAGACTTAGCTGAAACTGAATGGGATAGACGCATTGCACTAGGTGTTGTCATGGCCTGTGCCAATTACCCGGAAAAACCAATATTAGGTGATGAAATCACCGGCCTGCCGTCAGATCTAGAAAATGCTTATGTATTTCATGCTGGTACAAAATTAGTCGATGGAAAAGTAACCACGAGTGGCGGCCGTGTGTTCTGTGTCACCACACTTGGCGAAACGGTAAAATTTGCTCAACTGCGTGCCTACCAAATTGCCGAAAAAATACAATTTAAAGGTGCTCAATACCGCCAAGACATAGGCTATCGAGCAATTAAAGGCTAACAACAAATCATGGATAGCCAAGTCGTTTTAAATTATTTACAAGGCCTACAAAACAAGATTGTAGAAGCCATGGAACTCATCGATGGTAAGAATTTTTTACAAGATAGCTGGCAACGACCAGAAGGCGGTGGTGGCAATACTTGCATACTTGAGAACGGAAATGTATTTGAACGCGCTGGTGTCGGTATGTCACACGTGTTGGGTAATAAATTACCGCCTGCAGCAACGGTGGCTCATCCAGAGGCGGCAGGACGCAGCTGGGAGGCCATGGGCGTTTCGCTGGTTTTTCATCCTCGCAACCCTTATGTACCAACAGTGCACATGAATGTAAGGTTCTTCTTAGCAAAATCTCAGAATAATACTGATAAAGATATTTGGTGGTTTGGCGGCGGTATGGATTTAACGCCCTATTATGGTTTTGAAGAAGATTGTGTTCACTTCCACCAAACAAATAAAGCAGCTTTAAACTTATTTAACCCAGATTACTACCCTGCTTTCAAAAAACATTGTGACGAATATTTTTACTTAAAACACCGTCAAGAACCAAGAGGCATCGGTGGTATTTTCTTTGATGACTTTAACGAACTTGGTTTTGAACAAAGTTTTGCACTACAGCGCGCTGTTGGTGATAGCTTTTTACAAGCCTATATGCCAATTTTACAGCGCCGCAAAGACACGAAGTATGGCGAACATGAGCGTGACTTCCAAGCGTACCGTCGTGGTCGTTATGTTGAGTTTAATCTAGTCTTTGACCGAGGCACATTATTCGGTTTGCAATCAAATGGGCGTACTGAGTCTATTTTGCTCTCTATGCCACCCATTGTTAAATGGCGTTACGATTGGCAACCAGAAACAGGCAGTGCAGAAGCCAAGCTATATAGTGACTTCTTAATCAATAAGGCATGGCTAAACTAACAAGCAAACCACCTGCATTTAATGAGCAATTATGTCTATAATTGAAGCTAAAGGGGATTAAGCATGGAGTCAATCGAACAAGTCGTTAAGATTTTATCTGGCTGGGTATGGGGGCCACCTCTGCTTATCCTATTGGTTGGCACTGGCTTATATCTCACTGTTATTCTTAAAGGCCTGCAATTTAGAGCTTTGCCCTTAGCGTTAAAGCTTATTTTCAAAAAAGACCATGGCGGCGATGGTGATGTTAGTCACTTTGCTGCGCTGATGATTGCACTCGCAGCGACTGTTGGTATTGGTAATATTGTGGGCGTGGCCACTGCTATTACCCTTGGCGGACCAGGTGCGGTCTTTTGGATGTGGGTAACAGGCTTAGTGGGTATGGCAACCAAATATAGTGAAGCTTTGTTGGCTGTTAAATACCGTGAAAAAGGCGAGCATGGCATGCGCGGCGGACCGATGTATTACATCAGTAAAGGTGCAGGCTTGCCATGGCTAGGCGCTATATTTGCAGTGTTCACGGTGCTAGCCACTTTTGGTATCGGTAATATGACGCAAGCAAATGCTGCTGCTGGTATTTTTGAATCTTCTTTCGACATCCCACCAGCAATTACTGGTGGCGTGCTATTGGCATTGACTGCAGCAACAGTGATCGGCGGTATTAAATCTATTGGTAGATTCACCTCGTTTTTAATACCGTTTATGATTATCGCTTATGTAAGCACGTCACTTATTGTCTTGCTACTTAACGCACAAGAAGTGCCAGCAGCCTTTGGCTTGATTTTTGGTCACGCATTTTCACCCTCAGCAGCTTCTGGTGGTTTTGTTGGCGCAACCATCGCAGCAGCCATGCGTTACGGTATATCTCGTGGTGTATTTTCAAATGAATCTGGCTTAGGCTCTGCGCCTATTGCTGCTGCAGCAGCCCGCACCAAAGACCCTGTTACCCAAGCGCTGGTTAGCATGACGCAAACCTTTATCGACACGTTACTTATCTGCACCATGACTGCACTCGTGATATTAACCTCATCTGTTTGGCTAGAAGGCGGTAGCGCTGCACTACTGACTAGCAGTAGCATTGCTCAAACATTGGGCGTCACAGGATCCAATATCATCGCAATATCGATTGCCGTTTTTGCTTTTTCTACTATTATCGGTTGGAGTTATTATGGTGAAAAGGCGATTGAATATTTGCTGGGTGTTAAAGCTGTACTGCCCTATCGATTAATTTTTATTGCCGTTGTTTTTGTAGGTGCTACCAGGGAGTTAGAATTTGTATGGAATTTCTCCGACCTGATGAATGGCATGATGGCGATTCCCAACCTGATTGGCTTATTATTGTTATCTAAAATCATTAAACAAGAGTCTGATCGTTATTTCTTAGCTTTAAAAAATGGAAAACTGGATTAAAAAATGATGCAACACCGGGGCGCTTGGAAAAACCGATGGACCTTTATACTGGCAACAACAGGGTCCGCTATTGGCTTAGGTAATATCTGGAAGTTTCCCTACATGATAGGCGTTAATGGCGGCAGCGCTTTTGTCATTATATTTATCTTGTGTATTTTGCTTGTTGGTATCCCGCTATTAATGACAGAAGTAATGCTTGGTAGACGTACACAAAAGAACCCAATGAATGCAATGGAAAGCTTGGCAGCAGAGGCTGGTGCTAATAAAGCTTGGAAGTATCTAGGTGGCATGGGCATGCTAGCAGGTGTGCTCATTTTAAGCTTTTATAGCATTGTTGCTGGCTGGGTACTCAGTTATATTAACTTTGCCCTATCAGGGGATTTCACAAACATTGGTGCAGCGCAATCTAGCGCCAATTTTAATGCCTTGCTCGCGTCCCCACTCACTTTAATTTTCTGGCACACTATTTTTCTAACTTTCACCATCAGCGTCGTCGCCCGTGGGGTAAATTCTGGCCTAGAAAAAGCGAATAATATTTTAATTCCAGCATTGTTCATTATTTTATTTGTGCTACTAGGCTACAGTATGTCGGTAGGTGATATGCAAGCAGCAGCAGAATTTATGTTTAAACCAGATTTCTCAAAAATTACGCCTACTGCAGTTTTGTCTGCACTGGGTCATGCTTTTTTCTCATTAAGTTTGGGCATGGGCTCTGTCATGGTCTATGGTTCATATTTACAACGAAATGTTTCCATTGCACGCACCAGCATCTATATTGCACTGGCTGATACGGCGCTTGGTTTGCTCGTCGGGCTCGCTATTTATGCACTCGTTTTTGCCAATCAACTTGAGCCTAGTTCTGGCCCTGGCTTGATGTTCCAAACACTACCTATCGCTTTTGGCCATATGCCTGGCGGCCATATAATCGGTACATTATTTTTCATCTTAGTCGCTTTTGCTGCAACCACATCTGCTATTTCATTAGTTGAACCTTCCATTGCCTGGGTCGTTGAAAACACAAAAATTAGTCGCAAACGCGCATCAGTTGGACTGGGACTATTTATATGGCTCATCGGCGTCAGCGTGGCATTGTCTTTCAGCACATGGAAAGACGTGAAAATTATTTTTGATCTTGGTATTTTTGACACGCTAGACAAGCTGACAACAACCATCATGCTGCCACTTGGTGGCTTACTCATGGCTATTTTTGCAGGGTACGTTATGAAAACGCAACATGTACAAGAAGAGCTTGGGTTAAGAAATACAGGTTACAGATTATGGAAAATAACCAATAGTATTATCGCACCCATTGCCATTTGTGCAGTATTTTTATATTTATTCGAAGTTATTTAATAAAAAAACCAGCTATATAGCTGGTTTTTTTATATTAATCACTAAATTACAGTGACATAATCCACTTAATAATCTTTTTAATATCACCATCTTTGACCTGCGGACTATTTGCCGGCATTGGGATAGGACCCCAAACACCGCTACCACCTGCTTTAACTTTAGTTACTAATTTAGCTTCTGCACCTTTATCGCCTTTATATTTTGCAGCAATATCTTTAAGCGCTGGGCCGAGTATTTTCTTATCTACACCGTGGCAAGCCATACAGCCGCTTTTTTGTGCCAAAGCCTGATCTGCCACAGCTTGACCTGCGACCATCAATGAACCAGCGGCTACTACCATTAATAATAATGCTTTCATGCTATCTCCTTGAATTCATAATAAAAATTATAAGACATATCATACCTATATTTACAAAATCCTCAATAGCTAAAACTAGGTATTTAATCAGTATTGGGGTAATGTGCTACTGTATTCTAACGTTTATTTTTAGCTGACGTTGACACACTTTCTCACATAATTACAAAAATAAGCACTTAGATCTAATATGACTCAACATTATATTCAACGACCATAAGATGTGTTCGGAATGGATTAATGACGACAGAATTTTCCAATGCATTAGTAGACTCAACACAAATCATCTTACGCCATTCTTCTCCGCCACCCAAATCACCTATCTCCTTGGCTTTGTCAGCCCAAGGTGTCCAAACCACCGTCGTATCGCTACCCGATTTTGACACGCGTATCAATCGATTATAGCCCGCATCGTGAATGACGCAATCGGATGTGTGATCCATATAAATACGGTCAAATTCACCGTTAAAACGCAAAAAACCATTTTCCACTGCTCTTTCATAGTTTTTTAGCTTGTCAGCGTAAATGCATTCCTGCAGACCTGAGATATTAATATTTTTAACGTCGCTAACAGCCAAATAGGTATGGAAAGCTTCACCAATGATGAAAGGGTGATCCGCAATATTGGTAGTCGCCAACTCTATTTTCAATCGTCGTCCAACAGTAATCGTTATAGTGAGATTGTAAGCATAAGATAACTGGCGCCTTGCTTCTGCCGTTTGCATCATCTCTAACACTATCTGTGTCGCATCATTATAAATAGTATGCACATTAGTAATCTCCCAAGGAATAACACGAGCGAAACCGTGCGGGCAAAGCGTGCTATCGGTCGGGTGTGCACCGAACCATGGCCAACAAACAGGTACGCCACCTCTTATAGAACGGCCTTTTACATATTTTGCTTGGTCTGATAGCCATAACACTGGATCCTTAACATGCTTTGGCTGGAATGACATAACATGTGCGCCTTGTAGTGCTATTTTTGCTTGGGCAAACTCGTTATCTATTTCGATATAACGTAAGCCATTCGTATCTTGTGTGATTGTCATATGTGGATGTGACAACACATTATTCGATTTGAAACCGCTACTTCCCTCTATTTCGTGTCCTGTATTAATTTCGACTGTATTAGTTGTTGCCATCGTTATTTTCTCTCTATTTGTTCTACATTACGTACCGCACCACGTGCAGCGCTTGTACTCATTGCAGCATATGCACGTAAAGCTGGGGAGACGACTCGGTCACGATTCACCGGCTTCCATGCTGTGCTGCCTTTTGCTTCCATCGTAGTTCGTCTTTGTTTTAATGCCTCATCCGTTATTTTTAGGTGAATCGTACGGTTAGGAATGTCAATTTCTATGGTATCCCCTTCCTCTACAAGACCTATCGCTCCGCCTTCTGCCGCCTCTGGTGAGGCATGCCCAATACTCAAGCCAGACGTACCGCCCGAGAAGCGACCATCCGTCAACAAAGCGCAAACCTTACCTAAATCTTTTGATTTCAAATATGAAGTTGGATATAGCATTTCTTGCATACCAGGGCCACCACGGGGGCCTTCATAACGAATCACCACCACATCTCCAGCTACAACTTTATCAGCCAATATTGCCTCAACTGCAGCATCTTGTGATTCAAAAATACGGGCACGCCCCGTAAATTTTAAAATGCTGTCATCAACACCTGCAGTTTTAACAATACAGCCATCCAAGGCAATATTGCCATACAGCACAGCTAAACCACCATCTTGGGAATAAGCATGCGCTTTATCACGTATGCAACCTTCTGCACGGTCATCATCCAATGTTGGGTAAAGCATGCTCTGACTAAATGCAATTGTTGTCACCATGCCACCTGGTGCAGCGCGGTAAAACTTTTTCACTTCTTCATCCTGAGTCACTTTAATATCCCATTGATCCAACGCATCGCCCATTGATGCAGTATGCACAGTAGGCGTGTCACGATGAATCACACCCGCACGATCCAACTCGCCAAGAATACCCATGACGCCACCTGCACGATGGACATCCTCCATATGATATTTAGCGGTTGCAGGTGCAACCTTACTCAAACAGGGCACTTTACGCGAAATTCGATCAATATCTTCCATATTAAAGTCGACCTCTGCCTCATGCGCTGCAGCCAATAAATGCAATACTGTATTAGTGGAGCCGCCCATCGACACATCTAAACACATCGCATTTTCGAATGCTTTAATATTCGCAATACTACGTGGCAGTACACTGTAATCATCTTGCTCGTAATGCCGCTTAGCAAGGTCAACAATGGTTCTACCTGCCTGTAAAAATAGCTGTTTACGTGCGCCATGCGTCGCCAATGTAGAACCATTTCCTGGCAAGCTCAAACCAAGCGCTTCTGTTAAGCAGTTCATCGAGTTTGCTGTAAACATACCTGAACATGATCCACATGTCGGACAGGCCGAACGCTCAATAGCATCTGATTCCTCATCCGACACATTGCTATCAGCCGCAGCAACCATCGCATCAACTAAATCAAGCTTGTGCGTGTTGCCATTCCAATTAATTTTACCGGCCTCCATTGGGCCGCCTGATACAAATATCACAGGAATATTGAGTCGCAATGCAGCCATCAACATGCCAGGGGTGATTTTGTCACAATTGGAGATACACACCAGTGCATCCGCACAGTGGGCATTCACCATATACTCAACACTATCCGCGATTAAATCGCGACTAGGTAGGCTATAGAGCATACCGCTATGACCCATCGCAATACCATCATCAACTGCGATGGTATTAAACTCTTTAGCAACACCGCCAGCACGCTCAATTTCCCGTGCAACCAGTTGACCAAGGTCTTTCAAATGGACGTGACCTGGCACAAACTGCGTGAAAGAATTTGAAATAGCAATAATAGGCTTGTCGAAGTCACCATCTTTCATGCCCGTCGCTCGCCATAATGCACGAGCACCTGCCATGTTACGACCATGCGTAGTAGTTCGAGAACGGTACTGTGGCATAACCCAACCCAACGATACGAATAAAGCATGATTTTAAACCATGCTAGGTTATTCGGCATTAAGTTAATTAAGAAAAATTAAAATCTTAAACTTTACACTTAATTTACGCGTAATATAGACACCTGACTCAACACCCTATTTAAATTGATATCTATGCTAATACACCCACAGTTTGACCCCGTTGCTATTCATATAGGCTCATTTGGTATTCATTGGTACGGCCTGATGTATTTGACCGGTTTTTTAGGTTTCCTGTTATTAGGCCAATATCAAATCAAACATAAACCCTGGTTTGGTTGGAATAATGCCATGCTAGACGATGCTCTGTTCTACGGCGCATTAGGGGTTATTTTGGGTGGCCGTTTGGGTTACGTCGTGTTTTACCAAGCTAGTTATTTTATACAGCATCCATTAGAAATATTTGCTGTCTGGCAAGGTGGTATGAGCTTTCATGGTGGCTTTCTAGGCGTATTAGTCGCCATGTTTTTATTCAAAAGGAAATATCCGCAACCATGGTTAAAAATTATGGATTTTGTAGCACCACTGGTACCTATTGGCTTGGGAGCGGGAAGAATGGGTAACTTTATCAATGGCGAGTTATGGGGTCGTGCCACCACATCTAACTTTGGCATGATTTTCCCACAAGTTGACAATATTGCACGTCACCCATCACAACTGTATGAGTTTGCATTAGAGGGCGTCGCGCTCTTCCTCATATTATGGTGGGTTTCTAGAAAAAAAAGACCTATTGGTACTATTTCAGCACTATTTTTAATCGGCTATGGCAGTTTTAGATTTTTAGTAGAATACACACGACAACCTGATGATTATTTGGGCCTGTTGCAATTAGGTCTTAGCATGGGTCAATGGTTAAGCTTACCCATGGTCGTTATAGGTATTTGGATGCTACGCCAAGCTAACCAGTTGAGATTTGAAAAGAAATAAACCCTGTCGAAATTACAACATTTCGATTGGATTTACATCACCAAATGCAAACAACCACTGATGCAAATGAATAAAATTTATTAAAAAAATCAATAAGTTATGTAGAAAAATACTTTCAACATTAAGCTGGCACATCTATTGCTCATATAGAACTATTATCTTTGTACTAACTGTAGTGAAATATGAAAAACTTATTTGAAAAACTTTTTAAGCGTGATGATGGCCATGATTATGTCATTGCTGAATACGAGCCCAATAATAAGCGGGTTTCTGCAAAATATTTAGACGCTGAATACGAGATTGATTTGCTTAACGACAAAGATGAAATGGAAATTGATAATATTTATTCCCGTAGTTAATCCCTAACAAACAACGCGCGCAGATCAACGCTATTATTTAGCTTACCTTAACCACACTAGCAACAACGATTAATACCTTTCCACTTATTATCTTGCCAAAGTTTAAAAAAATCTTGGCGAGATAACGCAGAACTTGCGTCTACCGTATTCGCATGAAACTCAGCATGATGTTTTAAATAACGCTCATACGCATCATCCCCTGATAACTGACGAATCATGTGCCATATATGTTTGATTTTCTTAAAAAACATGTTGACTCCTTCTCACCTAGAGGGCCGTTTTAACATAAGCAGTTTCACTAGAAGACAATAGCAGCTTACCATTAAGATGTCGCCACGCAATAGTCAACATATTGATAATCATGATCCATAACACCGCCACAAAGAACATGGTTAAATAAGCGTCTAAATGCTGATTAAATATTAACTGAGGCGCCACAGCTGCCTTACTCGCAGACAATGTGCCTGCCGCCAGCTGCGTACTTAAATGATTAGCTGCCGCAAAAAACCCCACTCGAAGATCTTCGCTAAATATTTTCTGGTATGAAGCTGTACTCGTTACGATCACTAACCAAGTGAGCGGTAAAGCCGTAATCCAAGCATATTTAACTTTACCAGATTTAACTAAAATACTGGTCGCAACACATAGCGCAATAGCCGCTAGCATTTGGTTCGCAATGCCAAACAATGGCCATAATATATTCACCCCACCATTGGGATCAATAACACCAATATACAAAAAGTAGCCCCAAGCAGCGACAACGATAGAACTGCTCAATATCACAGAGGGCATATAAGAAGTTTCACCTAGTTTCTTATTAAAATTACCCAATATATCTTGCAGCATAAAGCGGCCAACACGCGTGCCAGCATCTAAGGTCGTTAGAATAAATATTGCCTCAAACATAATGGCAAAGTGATACCACAACGCTAATAAGTTTTTACCAAAAGCACTACCAAAAATACTGGCCATACCGACAGCTAAACTCGGCGCACCACCCGTACGTGCAAACAAGGTACTTTCACCCATATCTTTCGCTAGCTGATTCATTTTTTCAACCGTTACAGGGAACCCCCAGCTATTAATGGTGGCTACTGCATCCGCGGCCACTGTGCCAACAACGCCTGCTGGACTGTTAATTGCAAAAAACACACCCGGTTCTAATACGGTTGCCGCAATCATAGCCATGATGGCGACAAAACTCTCTAGCAACATGCCACCATAGCCAATCATGCGAATATCACGCTCATTCGTCAGCAGCTTTGGTGTAGTGCCAGAAGCAATGAGCGCATGAAAACCAGAAACTGCACCACACGCAATGGTAATAAAAACAAAAGGAAATACCTTGCCGCCAAAAATTGGCCCTGACCCATCGACAAACTGCGTCACCGCTGGCATATGAATTTCTGGGCGGATAATCACAATGGCAACAGCCAGTAGCAGCACGGTACCTAACTTCATGAAAGTCGATAAATAATCACGCGGTGCCAACAGCATCCATACTGGCAATACAGCAGCAGCAAAGCCATAGGCAATAATCGCATAGGCTAGTGTCAAACCATCATGATCAAACAGTACCCGCAAGCCTGCGTGTTGATCAACCAGCCCACCAGCAAATACTGAAAGCAACAACATAACAAGTCCAATGACTGTTGCCTCCAACACGCGTCCTGGTCGGATATAACGCATGTAAATCCCAACTATCATTGCAATAGGAATCGTTGCCGCTACGGTTGCCGTTGCCCAAGGGCTATGTTTCATCGCATTGACCACAACAAGCCCAAGTACTGCGATGAGAATAATCATGATTAAGAACGTACCGATTAATGCTGCGTTGCCACCAATAGCACCAATCTCATCTCGCGCCATTTGTCCAAGACTACGGCCATTACGACGCGTAGAGAAAAACAAGGTCACCATGTCTTGCACAGCCCCACCCAGCACAACACCAATCAATATCCATAAAGTACCAGGCAAATAGCCAAACTGAGCCGCTAGTGTTGGGCCTATCAACGGACCCGGGCCTGAAATCGCTGCAAAATGATGACCAAATACAATCCATCTATTTGTTGGAATAAAATCACGTCCATTATCATTACGCTCTGCTGGTGTTGCCCTTGTTTCATCCAGCACCAATACTTTTGCTGCAATCCAAGCAGCATAAAAACGATAAGCGATCGCATAAATACATATAGCTGCCGTAATCATCCACACGGCATTAATGCTTTCACCACGGTTAAATGCAATCATGCTCAGCGCATAGGCACCCAACGCAGCAAGACCCATCCAAAATAATTGTTTGATCAATTTAGGCATATTCATACGGTGTATTTTAAATTAGTCTTATTCATATGTCAGATCTTTAAAAACTTCATTAGATATTTTAAGCGTCAAATATTTTCTTGGTCTACTGCTTAAGTTTATCAACTACACCCAGATAAACATTTGGTGGCTAATCTTACAACTCCACATCATCAACACTCGCCTGACTTGTTTCTTCATTAAAATTTAGCGATTGATTAGCCGCCAATTGCAAAGGCCTGCCTGCTTTAATTTCATTGTAGAGATTGTTGCCTATTTGTTTAACAACAGGCGTTGGCAATTGCGTTGCAGCAGTGTTATAAAAAGCAAGGCTGTCATGTAGTGCCGTTTGTTGTTGATTATTTAAATCTATGTTTTGTGATCTTTGCTTAATCGTATCATTAAACGTTTGTGCCAGTTGTTTGTAATCTTGCTGATTGCTAACAGCTTGCGTGGCTTTCTCTGCTGTAATCACCAGCTCACCTGCTGGGTTGGTGCTAAGTCGGTTAGTGCCATTGATGACTTTGCTGGTTTCACCATCTTCGATGGTGAAACGACCTTGTGTGATGATGCTGGTGTTAGCTGGTAACGTGCTATTAGATAAATCTAATGTATTGTCATTGCCTTTTAGCGTGATGTTTTGCTTGAGTTGATTGAACTTAAT
>VAPM010104988.1_pt1 | contig 19613 bp, 19 predicted proteins | sample 3395091 | NCBI WGS metagenome assembly VAPM01 (sample SAMN08290445, study PRJNA428436) | hydrothermal vent metagenome | isolation source: Deep-sea hydrothermal vent chimney 3 | place: Pacific Ocean: Juan De Fuca Ridge | reverse complement strand
TCTTGTGCACAGATAGGTAAAAACGTACATTTAAGCGGCGGTGTTGGCATTGGCGGCGTTTTAGAGCCTATACAAGCTGGGCCAACGATTATTGGTGACAACTGCTTCATTGGCGCACGTTCAGAAGTGGTTGAAGGCGTTGTCGTAGAGGATAACGCCGTGATCTCTATGGGTGTCTATATTGGCCAAAGCACTAAAATATACGACCGTGAAACAGGTGAAGTATCTTACGGTAGAGTGCCGGCTGGCTCAGTTGTCGTCTCTGGCAATTTACCGTCAAAAGATGGTAGCTACAGCTTGTATTGTGCCGTTATTGTGAAAAAAGTAGATGCAAAAACATTAAGCAAAGTCGGTATTAACGAGTTATTGCGTGGCATTTAACTTCTGCTAAAAATATAACTAAGCATATTGTAAGCGCTTGGTTGGAGTGTTAATTGACATAATGATGTCAATTTTTGACACTTAACATTGTCTAAATTATTTCAAACCTATACAGAACGAGTTCAGCCTACGCAATAAGTATTTATTTACCAAACACCTTAAGCATCTATTCTTTTTCTAATAACGACTAAATTAAAGTTGGCACTGTTCTTGCTTTTAAATTCACATGAAACGATTGGGAAAAATGAAATGATATGCTTCAGCAATTAAATTACATACTTGTAACAGCGTCATTATGTGCCAGCACAATCGCGATTCTGACTACCTTTAGTTTTATCCAGCATATCTACACATCCCATCAATCGCAAAGAAAAATGTTGCTACCAATATTTTCAGCTGTCGTTGGTACAGGTATTTGGATTAACCATATTATACTTGGTATCGCATTGCACCATGACCTAACGATGTTATTTAACCTTGGTAATGCAACTATCGCCTGGGGGTTCACTTTAATTATTGGTTTTATCATTATTAACAACACCAGCAAACGTAATAATAAAATGTCATCCTTTATCAGAGATAGTGCTATTGCTAGTCTATGTACACTTGGTTTATTTTATTTCTTACGACCTACATCATCTACGCTGATGTACGATTATTTCACAACACCCATGACGTTGTTCTTTGGTGCCTTCGTTATATTTGTAATGATGACAGTCCTCTCTTGGACAAAAGTTTTTGCTAGTAAACATAAAGCTTTTATTAAAATTTTGTCCGCCTTTAGCCTTTCTTTAGGTATCGCTTCTATCCACTTTGCTTTTAATAGCGCTTTTATAAGCAACGCTATCATCTCTTATACAGGCCACATTAACGAGCAATTAATGGGGATTATTATTGCGTTAGTTTTTGTCAGCTTTTTCCTCTTGATGTTTATCGCTAATATGCTTTTTGAAAAACATGGGAAAAATATATTCAAACTTAGATTCTTAGACCCCTCGCAAGACGCAACATTTAATATAGAAAACATGAAAGACAGCCTTACCAACTTACCCAACCGAAAAGCCTTTGACTTTCATATAGAAAGTGCAGTTAAGCGTAGCGCTCGAACAGGAAACACTTTTGCGCTCGCTTACATAGATCTAGACTACTTTAAACCTGTAAACGATTATCACGGACACCATGTAGGCGATAAAGTACTAATCAACGTGGCAGAACGACTTAATATGGCTGTTCGGGGCTGTGACTATATAGCACGTATTGGCGGCGATGAGTTTGTGGCTATTATCGAAGATATCACATCACACGATGACATTACACCTATCGCTAGTAGAATTGTAAACTCCATTAAGAACACCTTCATAATCAATCGGCTTAACATTGAAATTTCTTGCTCTGTAGGCATAGCCATGTACACAAAAGATGGTGATACACAAAAATTAATTGCTAATGCTGATGCTGCTATGTATAAAGCAAAAGAAGAGGGGAAAAATCAATTCAAATTCTATGATGCGCAAATTGAATCTGCCTCAGACTTAATGATTCAATTACAAAGCGACCTGTGCTTAGCCATTGAGAGAAAAGAATTTAGATTGGATTTTTTACCAAAGATTGATGTTAAAACCATGACGATTGTAGGTGCAGAAGCCCTAATACGTTGGATTCACCCTATAAAAGGCGAATTACTACCAAACAAATTTTTACCCGCAGCCGAACGCCTTGGCTTAATTACTGAAATAAGTGACTGGGTCTTAGATGAATGCTGTTCCACAATAGCATATGCCAAACAACATAATATCGACCTTGACCTTTCAATTAATTTGCCAGTCCAGCAGTTTCTTAAAGAAAGTTTAGTCAAAAATATTTTAAAAACGATTATATACTATGACTTAAATACTAAAAACTTATCCTTTGAAATTAAAGAGTCTTTAGCGGTTAACAATCAAACGCAATTTAAAGCGGTACTTGATCACTTCAAAGAAGCGGGTATAAATGTTGTGCTTGATGATTTCGGCTTGCAAACCTTCAGCTTGAGTCACTTACAAAGCTTAAATATTGACGGCATTAAAATTGACCGATCTTTTATTAGGAACGTCAATAAAAATAAAGCTTCAAAGTCCATCATTGAAGCATTAGTTAAAATAGCCCACGCGCTTAACTTCAGTGTTGTTGCCGAGGGCGTTGAAAATATAGATCAACGCGACACCTTGGTTTTTTTAGGCTGTGATTATCTACAAGGTCATTTATTCTCTAAACCGCTAGGTATTGATGCCTTATTAGCGTTTTATAAAGACATAGAAACCAAGCAGCTAGAGCTAAAATTAGAGACTGACAAAACTTCACCTCAAGAAATTCCAGGCCACCTAACAGAGTCAGCCTAATAATCCCCTGTTTGCTGCACAGATAATAAGCTAACTGCTAAAATAGCGTTTAATCAAAAGACTGGCGCTATGAAACTTTACGGAATCCCCAACTGCAATACAGTTAAAAAAGCACGTGTCTGGCTTGATACCAACAAAATCGATTATGAATTCCATGATTACAAAAAACTAGGTCTGGATGAAAACACAGTGAATAATTGGTTAACGCAGCAACCATGGGATAAATTAGTCAACCGAGCTGGCATGACATGGCGCAAGCTAAGTAATGACACTAAAGCTAGCATCAAAGATAATGCCAGCGCTTCCGCGCTCATGCGTGAAAAAACATCTGTCATAAAACGGCCAATATTGGAAAATAATCATCAAATGCTTTGTTTAGGCTTTGATGAAAAAAAATATAAAGAGGTTTGCATCCATGAGTAAAACATTAAATTTAGCAATAGACTTATTGAAACGTCAATCCAACACACCTGAAGATGCGGGTTGCCAAGAAGTATTAATTAAGCGGCTTGAACCTTTGGGGTTTAAAATTGAGCGCATGCGTTTTGGTGATGTTGACAATTTATACGCAAGGCACGGTGATAGCGACCCTTTATTAGTTTTTGCTGGCCACACAGATGTTGTGCCGACAGGACCGTTAGACCAATGGCATACAGACCCATTTGTGCCAACGATTAAAGACGGTATGTTGTATGCACGTGGCGCCGCTGATATGAAAACTTCGTGCGCAGCCTTTATCACGGCTATCGAAGATTTTTTAGCTGAAAACCCAAACCCAAAAGGCTCTATTGGCTTATTGATTACTTCAGATGAAGAAGGTATTGCCATTAATGGCACAGTTAAAGTGATTGAAGCACTTAAAGCGCGTAATGAACTAATTGATTACTGCATTGTTGGCGAACCTACATCCAATAAAGTCGTCGGTGATATGATTAAAAATGGTCGGCGTGGCTCGCTCTCAGGACAATTAACGGTTAAAGGTATCCAAGGCCACATTGCGTACCCACACCTTGTCAAAAACCCTATTCACATGGTTGCACCAGCGATTCAAGACATGGTTAAGACAGAGTGGGACACTGGAAATGAATACTTTCCACCCACTTCATGGCAAATTAGCAATATGTCTGGTGGTACAGGTGCAACAAATGTAGTGCCTGGTGAGGTAGAGATTTTATTTAACTTTAGATATTGCACTGCAAGTACGGAAAAGAATTTAAAAGAACGCGTACATGCTATTTTAGATAAACATGCACTAGACTATGACATAGTATGGGAGCACTCCCCCGCATACATTACACCACCTGGCAACTTATCCGATGCTATTACAGAGGCCATTCAAGAAAGCTATGATGTGACACCAGAACTCTCAACCACAGGTGGCACATCTGATGGCCGTTTTATTGCCGATATATGTGGACAAGTCATTGAATTTGGCCCCCTCAATAAAACCATACACAAACTCAATGAATGTGTCGGCGTTGCTGATATTGAACCATTAAAAGAAACCTATCGCCGCACCCTAAAAAAACTACTCACCTAATGCATTACCCGCATCTTATAAAAGAGCTAATCACAATACGTGACTGGTTACGCTTTACCGTCAGCCAATTTGAAACAAGCGACATTTTCTTTGGACATGGGGCAAACAACAGTTACGATGAAGCTGTATGGCTAGTGATGAGTGCACTACATTTGCCACATGAGTCGCTCGATAACTTTCTCGATGCCGCAATCACAGAAAACGAACGCAAACATCTCGCGCACTTGATTGAACAACGTATCACTAAACATATCCCTACTGCTTATTTATTGCACGAAGCTTGGCTTCAAGGCTTTAAATTTTATGTCGATAAACGCGTGATTGTGCCACGTTCATATATTGCAGAATTATTGCAAGAAGGCTTAAGCCCATGGATAGCGCACCCAGAAATGATAGAAAACGCCGCAGACATTTGCACAGGCAGTGGTTGCTTAGGCGTGTTGTTAGCGCATGCATTTCCAAATGCTGTGGTCGACATCACCGATCTATCATCTGACGCCATCGCCGTCAGCAATATCAATATCGCCAATTATGGTTTAGAAGACCAAATCACAGCGATTCAATCTGATATGTTGTCTGCATTAAAAGGCAAAACTTACGATCTTATTATCAGCAACCCGCCCTACGTAGATACATCATCAATGCGTCAATTGCCAATGGAATATCGCAATGAACCACAATTGGCTTTAGGCAGTGGCAATGATGGCTTAGACCACACACATACCCTTTTAAAAGAAGCTGCACAATATTTAAATGATGATGGTCTCTTAATAGTGGAAATCGGCCATAACCGCGATGCTTTGTTAGCTGCCTATCCGCACTTGGCCTTTGTCTGGCTCGAAGTCACCGCGGGCAATGAGTTTGTTTTCTTACTCTCGAAAGAACAATTAGCCTCAACCCAACCAATACCAGAAAATGACCATGCCTAAATACCTATTATTTTTAGTGATGATTGTAATCGTTGCTTGTGCAAAGACCAACACCCCAAATACAAGTAAAGAACCCTTAGATAATCAAATGATGTGCACACAAGATGCTATGCAATGCCCTAATGGTCACTGGGTTGGCCGAACAGGCTCTACATGTGAATTTATCTGCTCAAAAGAATCATTAAAATAGCATACCCTTAACCACGGTTTCTATTTCGATCACTTTTCTTTTGCATTTTTGGTGCCGCCAAATCACTTGTTTGTCTGATGCGGCGATTCTTTGCTGGCTTTCTCTTAGAAGATACTGATGTTTTCTTGTGTGTGCTACCTCTATTTTGCCCATGCTCGCCTTTATCAGCTGCATCACGTGGTGGGTTATTCAACACTGTCCCACGACGTTTTCGTTGTTTGGGCGTAAAAACGGTTGTCGCTTTATCTTTTTCTCTCTGATTTAATTGTGGTAACGGCGCCTTCGGTGCTTCAAGGCCTGCCCACTCAAGCAAACCTAACACCTCTTTTGGCTCTAATTTAAGCATTTGCCCGCGTTTTACACGTGGCGGCAAATTAATAGGTCCAAAGCGGACACGCATTAAACGACTCACCGGCATTTGAAAAGCTTCAAACAAGCGGCGCACTTCTCGGTTACGACCTTCTCGTAACACCACTTGATACCAATGATTTGCACCTTCACCACCTTGCGGCGTAATTAAATCAAAAGCGGCAGGGCCGTCTTCAAGCTCAATGCCCTGTAATAGCTGCAGCATTTGACCCTCGCTTAATTCACCAAAAACACGTACAGCATATTCACGCTCAACTTCATATCGTGGATGCATAAAATGGTTTGCTAACTCACCAGATGTCGTAAAAACAAGCAAGCCTGAAGTATTAATATCCAAGCGACCAATAGCAATCCACTTGCTATCTTTGATACGTGGCAATTTATCAAATACACTCACCCTACCTTCAGGATCGTTAGCACTAACAATTTCACCTTCTGGTTTATGATAAATCAACACTTGTGGTAGCGCTGCTTGAAAAGACAAACGTACTTGGCGGCGATCAACGCGCACCACATCATACTGCGACACCCCTACCCCCACTATCGCCACTTCACCATTCACCGTTACCCGACCACTTTCAATCAGCTTTTCCATATCGCGGCGTGAGCCAAGACCAACCATCGCTAATAACTTATGCAGCCGTTGCGTAGGCGTTGCTGGCGCATTACTGCCCAACGCTGCTTTGTTAGTTGACCTGCCTAGCCTAGGCGCAGCTTGATTCGTTTTTGGTTGTTTTTTAAAAGGACGTACCATGAAAAGGGCTAATTAACGATGAAGGGTGTCATTTTACCGCAGAAAATAGCAAGTACGACAGATTGTTACGTATTCAGTATTAGGTATCCAACGACATTTCACTTTGTGTGAAATCTTCTATTGATGGTAATTCGGCTAAAGAACGCAAACCCAAATCATCTAAAAAATGTTTTGTCGTCGCAAATAGCGATGGCCTACCTGGTACTTCACGTTGACCAACAATATCGACCCAATCACGTTCTTGCAATTGGCGCATCACATTGGAGTTTGCGACAACACCGCGTATTTGCTCTATATCACCACGCGTCACAGGCTGACGATAAGCAATAATGGCCAACGTTTCCATCACGGCGCGCGAGTAACGGGCTTGACGCTCAGGATTCAACCGTGCAACAAAAGCACTCAGTGCTTGTTTCGCTTGAAAGCGATAACCCGTCGCCACTTGCACCAACTCCATGGTTTTTTCTTCCCAGTCCTGTTTCAGCTCATCCAACAACATTCTTAATGTCGCACGTTCCATACCGCCTACAAACAGCTTCAGCATTTCATCTAAGCTTAAAGGTTTCCCTGCTGTCAGCAAGGCTGCTTCAAGCACTTGTTTCATTTCTGCTATATTTTCGGGCTCTTTCATTTAACACGCTCTTTTAAATTTAGTCTGCATTGTTGACTTGTAAATATATTGGAGAAAAAGCGGCTTGTTGTGTCATGCGCACTAAGCCCTCTTTTGCTAATTCTAAAATTGCTAAAAAATTAACGACTAACCTAGGTAAGCCGTCAGCATTGATGTCAAACAGTTGCGAAAACTCACACATGCCATCATCTTTTAAACGACGTAATATTTGGCTCATGTGCTCACGGACAGATAGCTCAGCACGACTTACTTTATGATGTGTAATCAACTTGGCCCGTTTCAGTACATTACGCCAGGCCTCTACCAAATCATCCATACTCACTTCTGGCGGCTTTATTTCTGCTATGTGTTCATAATAAGCATGCGCCACTTGAAACTCCTCACCTACTTTAGGCAACGCATCCAAGTTTTGTGCAGCCAGTTTAATCGCTTCGTATTCCATTAAACGACGTACCAATTCAGCACGCGGGTCATCTTCCTCTACGACCTCTACTGGCTTGGGTAACAACATACGCGATTTAATTTCGATCAACATGGCTGACATCAACAAATAATCTGCTGCCAACTCTAACTTAATCTGCTTCATTTTTTCAACATACGTCATGTACTGAAGCGTTAGCTGCGCCATGGGTATATCTAAAATATCGAGATTATGCTTACGGATGAGATAAAGCAACAAATCAAGCGGACCTTCAAAAGACTCAAAATAGACTTCCAACGCACCGGGTGGAATATATAAATCTTGCGGCAGCTCTGTGAGCATTTCGCCTTTAATTTTAATATCTGAGAATGTTGATAACAAACTGAGCCTTTATATTTTAATTTAAGTCAGGGTGTTACCAGCTACCCGTATGAAAAAACCACATGATATAGCAGTTTAACAGAAAAAAAACACTATATGTGTTGTTTTTATGACAATGTGTAATCTTGCAGTAGCAATTCAGGTTGACTGATAAATTTATTAAAATTAAACCAAGAAAAGGGAAGTTGACCAAGGAAGCCCTTGTGAAGAAATTCCCAATCGCCCCACAATCATGACGATTCTAAACACACTACAAACTTCTTATAACCGCTCATAATCTAAGTCCATCACATCACGCAGCGTCTCGTGCGCAACTTTGCGTGCCTTTTCAAAACTATTCGACACATACTCAATATATTTTTCTATATTAAGCCTATTATTTTCTATGGCAGATTCACTACCTAATGTAGCATTCATATGCTCGATAGCGTTTTGCAGATCAGGATTAGATTTAGCACTTGCTACAACTTCAGCTAGCTGTTCTTTTATAGCTTCCCAATCTATTTGACGGAGCTTGGCTTCGACTTCTGGAGCCACTTTAGCCAACAAAGATTCATAAGTTTCGATACCCTTACTTATCACTTCTTCATACTCGGACAAGTCAAAATGCTCCAATACCTGCTCTTGATTGAATTTATTACTAACGTCACTACAGCCACCCATCACCAGGCCTAAAAGTAAAATAGATAAAAACTTCATTTAACTAACTCCTTTTGTTGTAATTAACTATAATCCAAACCCATCACGTCACGCACATCGCGCATAGTCTCACGTGCCACTTTGCGTGCTTTTTCACAGCCTTCAGCCACAATATTTTTAACCAACGTTGGATCTTCCGCATATCCTGCTGCACGTTCTTGTATTGGCTTAAGTTCTTTTAATACGCTTTCTATGACAGGTTGTTTGCATTCTATACAGCCAATAGTCGCGCTTTTGCAGCCTTGTTGCACCCAATCTTTAATCGGTTCATCTGAATAAACTTCATGCAACTGCCAAACAGGGCATTTTGCAGGGTCCCCAGGGTCAGTACGACGAACGCGTGCTGGATCAGTTGGCATGGTTTTGATTTTCTTCGCCACAACATCTGCAGAGTCACGTAAAGAAATAGTGTTGTTATATGACTTAGACATTTTTTGTCCATCTAAGCCTGGCATTTTTGATGCTGGTGTTAGCTTGTAATCAGGCTCTACTAGAATAATTTTTCCACCACCTTCTAAATAGCCGAGCAAGCGTTCTTTATCACCCATGCTCATGCCCTGTTGCTCTTCTATCAAAGCACGTGCTGACGCTAACGCTTCTTCATCACCATTTTCTTGGTATGCGTTACGCATCTCCTTGTACAGTGAGCCGCGTTTATTACCCAATTTTTTAATGGCCGAACGTGCTTTTTCTTCAAAACCAACTTCTTTGCCATAAATATGATTAAAACGACGTGCTATTTCACGCGTAAACTCAACATGTGGAATTTGATCTTCACCCACAGGCACTTGTGTCGCTTTGTAAATTAAAATATCAGCACTTTGTAATAAGGGATACCCTAAGAAACCATAAGTAGACAAATCTTTACTCGATAGTTTTTCTTGTTGATCTTTATAGGTAGGCACACGCTCAAGCCAACTTAACGGCGTAATCATCGATAGCAGCATATGTAACTCTGCATGTTCTGGTACGCGTGATTGAAGAAAAATGGTAGCACTTGCAGGGTCAATGCCGGCTGCCAACCAATCAATCACCATTTCCCAAACACTTTCTTCGATAATTTCTGGCGTGTCGTAGTGTGTCGTTAGCGCATGCCAATCTGCCACGAAAAAGAAACATTCATGCTCGTGCTGCAATCGCATCCAATTTTTAAGTACACCGTTGTAATGCCCAAGATGCAAGCTACCTGTAGGACGCATGCCTGATAAAACGCGTTCAACCGCCATTGTAGTTACCTAGTTTTTATGAATGGTTGGTATTATACAAATAATTACTATGCAAAAATGCTTAAAATAATTTGCGCTGAAAAATTAATCATTGGAGAAATAATTTTCTCTAAATAACCTGTGACTAGCAATACGATTAAAATAACAAAACCGTATTTTTCTACCTTTGATAATTGCATTGCAAGGTTATGTGGTAATAAACTCACAGCAATACGCCCACCATCCAATGGTGGCATCGGCAACAAATTAAGCACCATGAGCACCAAATTTATCATAATGCCTACCTGACTCATTTCAGATAAATAGTAGGATATTGCTCCTGACCCGTGTGCTGAAAATCCAAATACGATCGCCCAACAAATAGCCATCCCTAAATTGGCTGCGGGACCTGCTGCGGCCACCCAAAACATATCCTTTTTTGGATTACGCAAATTATTAAAATTGACTGGAACAGGCTTTGCCCAGCCAAATAAAAATCCGCTTAACATAACGGCTATTGCCGGCAATAATATCGTCCCAAATGGATCGATATGTTTAAGTGGATTTAGGGTGATACGCCCCATTTTTTCTGCTGTTAAATCACCAAAATATTTAGCCGCATAGCCATGTGCTGCCTCATGCACCGTAATCGCAAATATAACGGGTAAAGCATAAACCGCGATTTTTTGTATTAATGTTAATTCCATATTTGTCCCTATTATCGATTAATTACAAGCCAAATGGCGCCGCATCAGCGGCGCCTTGCCGAATAAGTTCCGGCGTATCACCCGTCAGGTCAATCACCGTCGTCGGACCAGCATGATGAATATCAGCATCTATCACCAAATCGAGTTGATGCTCAAATCTATCACGAATTTCCCACGCCGTGTACATGGGATCTTCATCACCCGTAATCTGTAAGGTCATACTCAGTAACGGTTCACCTAACGCTTCTAATAACGCTTGTACCACAGAATGATTAGGCACACGAATACCCACGGCACTGCGCTTAGGGTGCTGTAAGCGACGTGGTACCTCTTTTGTCGCTTTCAAAATAAAAGTATAAGCGCCAGGTGTGTTTGCCTTTAGCAACCTAAATTGACTATTCCCTACTTGTGCATAAGTAGCAAGTGCGCTTAAATCAGCGCAAACCAATGTGAAAAGCTGCTTGTCTCCCACTTGGCGAATTTGACGAATCCTATCTTGCGTGCCTTTAGACCCTAGCATGCAACCAAACGCATAGCTCGAATCAGTTGGATAAGCGATGACACCACCATCTTGCAAAATCTCAACAGCATGCCGAATTAACCTAAGCTGAGGATTCTCAGCATTAATAACAAAGTATTGAGCCATTTATAGGTGTTGCGCTTCTGGCCAGTCATTCCAAACCGGCACGCATTCTGCTGGCAGCTCTGTAATACAGCCCATTTCCATATAAGAAATACCTGGGCCATGAAAATCAGAGCCTAATGATGCTTTCAAGCTAAAACGATGCGCGATTTTAGCAAACTGATCATATTGTGATGGCGTGTGGCTACCTGTTACCACTTCAATTGCCTCACCACCATAACTTTTAAATTCATGCATCAACAAATGCATGTTCACCATGCCTAAGCCATAGCGGCCAGGATGCGCAATCACTGCCGTGCCACCACTATCTTTTATCAAAGTAACAGCCTCTTCCAAGCTCATCCACTGTTGGTCAATGAATCCAGGTTTTCCTTTTACTAAATACTTCTTAAAAACCGCTTTATTATTTCTAACGTGTCCGTTCTTAACCAAAAACCTTGCAAAGTGTGTACGCGTAATAATGCTATTGCCCGCTATTGCTTGTACACCTTCGAAGCTACCCGTAATACCTACTTTATCTAGCCCTTCAGCCATCAACTTCGCCCGCTCTAACCTGCTTTGCTTAACTTTAGCTAGCACTGCTTTTAATGCCGCGTTATTAGGATCTACTTTTAAGCCAACAATATGCAAGGTGCGTTTCTTCCAAGTGACTGAAATTTCTACACCATCAATAAACTGCATGCCCAGCTGCTCCGCTTCACATCGAGCAATGCTTAAACCACTAATATCATCATGGTCTGTCAAAGCGAGCACCTTGACGCCCTGCTTATGTGCATGCGCAACCAACGCTTCTGGCGGATACAACCCATCAGAAATGGTAGAATGACAATGTAAGTCGATAGTAGCTGGCAAAATAGTGTTCACTTAACGTAAAATGTGCACGCGACATTCTAACAAAATTTTGCGCTAAGATATTGTTATATTTGAATTAACCCTCTGTTTAGGACGTAAATAGCAAGCATGAAAGTTCTTTTTGATTTATTCCCAGTCATTTTATTTTTTATTGGCTTTAAACTTTACGATATTTTTACCGCAACCGCCATTGCCATTGGCGCGACGCTTGTACTCATTATTTATAGCAAGCTACGCCACGGAAAAGTAGAAAAAATGTTAATGATTAACGGCGTTATTATTAGCGTACTTGGCGGCATCACCCTTTTACTACATGATAAAACCTACATCATGTGGAAACCCACAGTACTTTATTGGTTACTGGCTGCCGCCTTACTTATCTCTAATTTGTTTTTTAAGAAAAACTTAATCCAACAGATGATGGGGAAAATGCTGAACCCACCTCACAACATTTGGAACAAACTCAATTTAATTTGGGCAATTTTTTTAATTGCTTTAGGTTTTTTAAATATCTATGTCTTTAAAAACTACGACGAAAACACATGGGTAAATTTTAAATTATTTGGCGTTACTTCCATTATGTTTATATTCATGATTGCACAAACACTACTGCTCAAAAATTACTTGATAGAACCCAAGGAAGATAAAGGCAAAGAATAACCATGTGGTATGCCATTATGACGGAAGATGTGCCCAACAGCCTTGAAAAGCGCATGGAAGCAAGGCCGGCGCACTTAGCAAGATTAACAGCGCTACAAGATCAAGGCAGGCTGATGCTTGCAGGGCCGTTCCCCGCTATCGATAGTGTAGACCCTGGGCCAGCTGGGTTTACTGGCAGCTTAATTGTGGCAGAATTTGATAACTTAGAAGCAGCAAACCTTTGGGCAAAAGCAGACCCATTTATGAATACTGGTGTATACAAAAACGTTACTGTGAAACCTTTTCGCAAAACCTTGCCCTAATACCTCATGAGCTTAGTTAATACGATTCAAAGCAGGCTGGCATCATTGGAGCCTATTAGTCTAGAAATTGAAGACGATAGCGCTGCCCATGTAGGACATAAAGGCAATGCTGGCGGTGGTCATTTCAACATCAAAATGGTAAGCTCGCAGTTTTCACAAAAATCACAAGTAATGCGACATCGTTTAATTTACCAAGCACTTAGTGACTTAATTCCGAAGAAAATTCATGCACTAAGTATCGTTGCAATTTCGCCAACTGACCCCAATTCAGGATAACTATAGTAATTTTTATATTTTAAGGAAGCTCATGAAAATGAACAAACTATTAATCGCAATGGCAGCGTTTTCAACACTCACATTCACCCCTGCTAGTTTTGCCGCAGATTCCGTCGCAACAGTTAATGGGAAAACCATTAAGAAATCTTGGGTAGATTACATCACCAAAGACGCAGTAGCGCGTGGCCAAAAAAATAGTGAAGGTATGAAAAATGCCATCATTAACGAATTGATCGGTTCGGAACTTGCCTACCAAGAAGCAAAGAAAAAAGGCTTAGATAAAAGCGCTGATTTCAAAGCTAACAAAGAACTTGCTAATCGTAAACTATTAGTCAATGTATTTTTACAGGATTATATGAAAAAGAATCCTGTTTCTGATGCTGATAAAAAAGCGGCTTACGAACAATATAAAAAAGAAATAGGCGACAAAGAATACAATGCACGTCATATTTTAGTCAAAACAGAAACAGAAGCTAAAGAATTACTAGAGAAAATTAAAAAAGGCGGTGACTTTGCTAAACTTGCAAAAGAAAAATCACTTGACCCTGGCTCAAAGAAAAAAGGCGGTGATTTAGGCTGGTTCTCACCTGCGGGCATGGTTAAACCTTTTAGTGAAGCCGTTACTTCATTAAAAAAAGGCGCGATAGTCGATGCGCCAGTACAAACACAATTTGGCTGGCACATCATTAAACTCATTAACACACGTGCCACTAAGATACCGAGCTATGAAAAAGCAAAAGGTGGGCTAGAGCGCACGTTACAACAGCGTAAATTAGAGAAATTAATGTTAAGTTTGAAAAATAAAGCAAAAATTGTCGTACCGGGTATGACTGACAAAAAATAAACATTCTACGCAATTGCTGTTTAATTATTAAAAAAGGCTTGTTATTACAAGCCTTTTTTAATTTTAAGCTTATGCTATTTAACAAAAACTATGTAATAATAAGAACTATTCTTATTCTCAATCATCAAACAACACATGAACTTGTTAAATAGCTTACAAACTGGTGACTTTGCCACAATCGGTACCATCAATACTGAACAGTCGTTATATCAACGTTTGTTAGCACTTGGCTTTCGTGCAGGCAAGAAAGTTGAGTTGATACGTAGAGCCAACTTCAACGGGCCTTTGCACGTCAGAATCGGTGCTACCGATATCATTCTACGTGAATCAGAAGCCAAGCTAATTTATATTACGCATTAGTTTAAATCTGCGTCGCCAGATAAACCACCCACCATTTAAAAATAGTAAGCCATGAAACGGATCGCACTACTTGGCATGCCAAACACTGGCAAGTCAACATTATTTAATCGCATCACAGGCGCCTCTGCACGTGTTGGTAATTGGCCTGGTATCACAGTCGATTTAATGAGCGCAAAGTTGCCCCTAGGTGGGCATATTGCAGAACTCGTTGATTTGCCAGGTATATATGATCTGCATGGATTTTCTGATGATGAACAAGTTGTCCGTCATTTTTTAAGCAACAATGATGTCGATCTAATCTTCATTGTGCTCAATGCCACTCAAATTGAGCGCCAACTATCATTAGCATTACAAGTGCGTAGCCTTGGCTTGCCCGCCATATTATTGCTTAATATGCAAGATGAAGCAAAACGTGCTGGCATTACAATAGACACACAGGCAATGTCTAAAAAAATCAATATGCCTGTTGTACTACTGAGTGCAAAATATGGTGATGGCTGCCCTGCTACACTAGATACAGCATCAACTAAACTAGCAGAAAACACAAAAGCAATAAGCGCAAAAGCAATAGCACAACGGTTAGAAGCAGACAGCCAGATTGAAGTGGAAATGGAATCTATTATCCACAATACGGTGCAAATGCCAATTGCACTTAATAATGACACGACAGATAGTATCGACAAAGTATTGCTACATCCGTGGCTAGGTCTACCTATCTTTTTCGTCGCACTATTTTTGCTCTTTCAATTGATTTTCACGCTTGGCGCACCCATGCAAGAGGCCATGGCATGGCTATTTGATTTAATGCGCACATCCTTACTTGAGCCGCTGCTATCTACACTGCCTACCTGGCTAAACGGCTTGCTATTAGATGGCGTATTTAATGGGGTCAGCACTGTCGCTGCTTTTGTACCGATCATCGTGCTCTTTTTCTTAGTCATGAGCATTGTAGAAGACAGCGGCTATCTGTCACGTGCAGCATTTCTTATGGATACTTTCATGAATAAACTCGGTCTAGATGGTCGCGGCTTTGTGATGGTGTTAATGGGCTTTGGCTGCAACGTGCCGGCACTCATGGGCACGCGCGTCATGCGCTCAAAAGGTATGCGATTACTGACGATGCTCACCATTCCGCTATCCTTATGTTCAGCACGCTTGCAAGTATTTGTCTTTATGATTGCTGTGCTATTCAAACCCAGCCAAGCAGCTTGGGTGATGTTTTCACTTTACATGATGAGCATGCTTACAATCTTTTTAACAGCGATACTCTTTAAAGGTCAGTTTAAAAATAACGAGCCTTTTATTCTAGAGTTGCCACCATACCGCTTTCCTACACCAAGGCAAATCTGGCAAAGAGGTTGGCAAGAAGTCAGGCACTTTTTAAAACGTGCCACTAAATTTATTATCTTTGGCGTCGTGATGGTCTGGCTGCTGACCAACTACCCGAGCAATGTTGCAACAGCTAGCGTAGGAACCTATGCAGGCCAAATTGGCAGCTTCTTTGCCCCCGTACTAGACCCAATCGGCATCGACACACAACTTGCTATTGCGTTAATTTTTGGATTTGTCGCTAAAGAAATTGTTGTAGGTTCGCTGGCCGTTATTTACGGTCTGCAAGGTGATGCATTAATGCAAACAATGGGTCAAAACCTAGACTGGGTGCAAGGCATGAGCTTTATGCTGTTTACTTTAATCTACACCCCCTGTTTATCGACGATTGTCACACTTAAAAGCGAATCAAAAAGTAGCAAATTTATGTGGCTATCTATTGTCTGGTCACTGACCTTAGCATGGTTAGTAAGCTTTGTTTTCTATCAAGTTGCAAGAAGTTTTGGTTTGTAAATTTTCATAGGCTAGCATGGGCTAGCCTGCTAAAATAACACGTTATAAATTTAACGCTAAGACTTTAACACTTGGCTTTCAGACATAGCACCCAAAACACACATGCAAAACAATCATTTTCTAAGTCTTCGCGGTGGCCCTGCCTTATCTCAGTTTAGGCTTGATAAACTATATCAAGACATAGAAAATAACACACACAATATCGCCCATATTGATGCCGATTTTATGCATTTTATATTTAGCGAAAGTATCCTTTCAGCAACCCAGTTAAATACGCTCGAGCAAGTATTAACTTATGGGCCAAAAACACAAGCAGAAAATCCAACGGGTGAACTATTACTCGTTATCCCACGCTTAGGCACAGTTTCACCTTGGGCCTCTCGCGCAACAGACATTGCTAAAAACTGCGGACTAGCCAATATATTGCGCATTGAACGCGGCATTGCCTTTTATATCACCACAAAAAATAGCGAAGCACTGACCAACGAAGAAAAAACCTACTTATACGCCAATATCCATGACCGTATGACAGAAACGATTGTTTTGCAGATGGATGATGCAGAAAAACTATACCACCAGGACGCGCCTGTTCCACTTAGTACAGTCAACATCTTAGAACAAGGTAAGCACGCGTTAATTGCCGCTAATAATGAAATGGGCTTGGCGTTATCACATGATGAAATTGATTACCTGCTTGATAATTTTACTAAAATAAAGCGCAATCCAACTGATGTTGAATTGATGATGTTCGCGCAAGCCAACTCAGAGCACTGTCGCCATAAAATATTCAATGCCGATTGGATTATCGATGGCGAAGTACAAGAACATTCGCTTTTCAGCATGATACGTAACACACACAAACTTAATCCTGGCCATACTGTCGTCGCCTACTCTGACAATTCCTCTATTGTCGAGGCACAAAGAACAAAACGCTTTTACCCTAATAATGAAGGTGAATATAGTTTCACAGAAGAGAATATGCACTACTTAATGAAAGTAGAAACGCATAACCACCCAACAGCTATTTCACCTTTTGCAGGTGCCGCGACTGGTGCAGGTGGTGAAATTCGTGATGAAGGCGCTACAGGGCGCGGTTCTAAACCAAAAGCGGGTCTAACAGGATTTTCTGTCTCTAACCTAAATATTCCAAATTTTACACATCCGTGGGAAAAAAACTATGGCAAGCCTAGCCGTATTGCCTCACCTCTGAAAATTATGATTGATGGCCCTTTAGGCGGCGCAGCCTATAACAATGAGTTTGGCCGCCCTAATATTGCCGGTTATTTCCGTACTTTTGAATTAAAAACTAATAACGAAGTGCGTGGCTACCACAAACCGATTATGTTGGCTGGCGGTGTTGGTAATATATCTGCAGAGCATGCGCATAAAAATGCTATTCCGGCTGGTGCGGCACTAATACAATTAGGTGGGCCAGCCATGTTAATTGGTCTAGGCGGTAGCGCTGCTTCCAGTATGGATACTGGGAAAAACACTGAAAACTTAGACTTTGACTCAGTGCAACGTGGCAATCCAGAGCTAGAACGCCGCGCACAAGAGGTGATTGATCGTTGTTGGCAATTAGGTGATCAAAACCCTATTTTAAGCATTCACGATGTCGGTGCTGGTGGCATTTCCAATGCCTTCCCTGAACTGGTAAACGATGCCAAAGTAGGCGCTAATTTTCAGTTACGTGATGTGCATAATGAAGAACCTGGCATGAGCCCACGTGAAATTTGGAGCAACGAAGCACAAGAACGTTATGTAATGGCTGTAGCGCAAAAAGATTTAGACCGTTTTAAAGCTATTTGCGAACGTGAGCGCTGCCCATTTGCGATCGTAGGTAAGGCAACAAAAGAACGTCACTTAACGGTAGCCGATCGCCATTTTAATAACAAACCCGTTGACATGGATTTGTCCGTGTTACTCGGCAAACCGCCTAAAATGACGCGCAACATCAAAAGCACGAAAAAAATACTCAGTAAATTCGATGCAAAAAGAATTGATTTAGAAGAAGCCGCTGATAAAGTTTTACGTTTACCAGGGGTTGCAGATAAAACCTTTCTCATTACTATTGGTGATCGCTCGGTAACTGGTTTAATAGCACGTGATCAAATGGTTGGTCCTTGGCAAGTACCGGTTGCTGACGTTGCTGTGACACTAGCTAGCTTTGAAACGAATGTAGGTGAGGCCTTTGCGATTGGTGAAAAAGCCCCGTTAGCACTCATTAATGCGCCTGCTTCTGGTCGCATGGCAATTGGTGAAGCAATTACCAACATTGCGGCAGCGGCCATCGACGATATTAGCAATTTAAAACTCTCGGCAAACTGGATGGCACCCACAGGACATACTGGTGAAGATGCTGCATTGTTCGAGACTGTAAAAGCAATTGGCATGGCGTTGTGTCCAGCGCTAGGCATTAGCATACCAGTCGGCAAAGATTCAATGAGTATGAAAACAGTTTGGCAAGATGAGAATCAAAACAAATCGGTTACCTCGCCTATATCGCTCGTTGTAACGGCCTTTGCAAACACGACTGATGCCCGTAAAACGCTAACACCACAACTACGGACAGACGTCGGTGAAACAGCGTTAATTTTAATTGACCTAGGCCATGGGAAAAACCGCATGGGCGGCTCGTCACTTGCACAAGTATATGGAGAAACAGGTCATGAAACACCTGATGTCGATGACCCCAACCACCTAAAAGCATTTTTTAATCTCATACAAAGCTTAAACACAGAAGAAAAATTGCTGGCTTACCATGACCGTTCAGATGGTGGTCTATTTACAACACTCTTAGAAATGGCTTTTGCGGGACATTGCGGCCTAGATATTAACCTTACGGGGTTGGAGGGTGACTTTATAAGCGCACTCTATAACGAAGAGTTAGGTGCGGTTATACAAATTAAAGCCGATGATGCTAACCACATAGAATCAAGAATTAATCTAGCACTAAACGGCGGCGCACATAATATTGGCCACGTTACCAATAGCAACCAAATTACTTTTACTGATGTTAATAAAGTTGTATTTTCAGACACACGTGTTCACTTGCACCGCATTTGGTCAGAAACTACTTACCATATGCAGAAACTACGAGATAACCCTGCTTGTGCACAACAAGAATATGACCGTATTTTAGACAATGGCGACCCAGGGCTAAATACACATATAAGCTTTGATATTAACGATAATATTACAGCACCCTATATCAACGTCGGCATTCGCCCAAAAATGGCTGTTTTACGT
>VAPM010424128.1_pt1 | contig 19617 bp, 12 predicted proteins | sample 3395091 | NCBI WGS metagenome assembly VAPM01 (sample SAMN08290445, study PRJNA428436) | hydrothermal vent metagenome | isolation source: Deep-sea hydrothermal vent chimney 3 | place: Pacific Ocean: Juan De Fuca Ridge | reverse complement strand
TTTAAACATATAATGTCGCATAAAATAGTTTACTCACTTCTTTTATATTTTTTAAAAAAGGAGTTCATGATGTGCTTCGCAATTCTTTTTCACAATCTTATAGTTAAAATATTGTACCGTAACTATGGCTATGCTAAAATATTTTGTCTCAATCTTGTAAAAAATAATATCTATTTTATTTTACGACATCAAATATTTAAATTGGTATAAGAGATTACTAAAAGTATATATATTATTCTTTTAGAGTTAGGTTTGGTTGATTAGAGTCTTTTATATATGCCTAAGTAATCTCTTTTAAACAATAATTAATTTAAACTATCATGAAGAAACGAATAACAATAATTGGAATCTGTGTATGTATTATTACACTAAATGCTTGTAAAAAAACCGAGAATCAAGGAGATGACTTATCATCAATTGAAAGCATTTCAATAGTGCAAAAAGATTGGAAAACACTTAGTGAGTCAGAATATTCAATTCAATATCCAAAAAATTGGATTTTAGATCAATCGGGTAACGGTGGTACTGTATTTATGTTGACTTCTCCATCAGATTCTGATACCGATGAGGTTATGCAAAATGTGAATGTAGTTATAGAAAATTTACCTAATAATCTAGATTTAGAAGCATATGCTAAAGCTGCTATACGTCAAGTAAAAACAATATATCCAACTATTTTAAAAAAGAAAAGAATAAAATCTGACAATGATGATTTTTATAAAGTACTATTTTCTGGTAAACAGAATGGAATGGACTTAAAACTAGAACAACATTATCGAATCAAAAATAAAAAAGCCTATATCATAACATTTACAAGTAGTGTTGCGGATTTTGATAAAGACAAAGTTATTGGTGAAAAAATAGTAAGCTCATTTAAACTAAAATAGAATATTATGAAACGAGCATGTTAAATTTTTCACACCCATGGGAATGATCAATAGCGAACAGCATGTGACCGTTAAAAAACAATAAATATAAACACATGAAAAAACTAATTTTATTCATTGCTTTTATAGCAATAACAACAATGACTTTTGCTCAAGGCAACAAATCATACATAGAAGTAACAGGTGTCGTTGAGTTCGAAAAATCGGTAGAAAAATATATTGCAAAAGTCATAGTGTCAAAAGATCTTATATATGATAGCCATGCAGATTCATCAACTGATACTTTAGCTACAACAATAGATGTGCTAACAGAGAAATATTTAAAAAAACTTACGGCAGCTAATTTTGACACTAAAAAATTGAAAGAAGATAGGTTTGGATACCTCACTGCTGGCTTTAGAAAAGAAGGTAAATTATTTGTTTTCGAAACCACATCTAAAGAAGAATATATGAAATTACTATCTGTAAATTTTGATGGAACGCAGGTCTACAATAGATATGCAGTTTATAAGTTGACTCAAGATATAGCAACAGCTTTAGCCAAAAAAGCAATAGAAAAAGCTAAACATAAAGCTCAACTTGTAGCTAAAAGCACCAATAGAAAAATTGGAGACATCATAACTATAAGTGACAATAATCGAAATGAAAGTAAAGAAGTTTTGTATTATGATAATGTAGATGATACAGGTTTATATCAAGTGATTGTTAGGTTTGAGTTGTTATAATATCTTATAAAAAATATTGCTCTGAAAAATTAGTTAATATACCTTCAAATAACTTCTAAACATTAGAATTGTTTGAAGGTTTAACTATTGTTGAGGTGGATTACTCTTTTCACTCGATCCTCCATTGGGAATGCTGCAAATCAAAATACTTAACAATTAGATAGCAATTATGAATTTTTGACATATGCTCGCCTAATTAGACACTAAAGTTAAAAGAACTATTTAAAAACAAAAATTATTTGTCTCTACTGTAGTAAAGCTGCAATTTATATTAATTAGTATGGAATTTAATTTTTATTTCTCTTTAAAAAACCACCTGCTTAGCTGGTGGTAATGTTATGTTGCTTTGCCTATTCAGACCTGTCAGGTTTTTAAAACCTGACAGGTCTTTTAGTGCCTATGTTTTTTTAATTCTGTTGCTCATTGCTCCTTTTAGGGGCTTTTCAAAGCCACCTTCTAAGAAGGGGTGATTTTTACTGTTAGATAGTTAGATCAACTTATCAATCTATGATGTCTTGAAGACAAATCTTTAGTCATTTGAGTTCGTAAAATACTAAAGGCATTTTTTACTAAATTATAATCTTCTTCACTAATAGGGTCTTTGGAATCTTTATCGGCCTTTTCAATCAATACTGTTTGAAGTTTTCCATAAAGTTCTCTGCTTTTGGAAGATAATAAAATTCCCCCATCATTAAAGTACCAGTTTTTTAAACCAACACTTATATTAAATAACTTATTATAGGTTACAGATGTATCTCTTGGCCAATTTGGCAAGTTTCCAGAAATGGCCCATAGTTTTTTATATTGGTCAAAACGTTTTTGCCAAACTTCGTGAATAATCTGTTTTCTATAATCGAAATAAGTGGTTACAAACCCACCTATTACCCCACCAATGATAAGTGGGACAAGTGCTTTTAATATTTCTTCCATAATTCATGTTTTTTATTAGTTTAATTGAACGAACATGCGTTCTTCTTTTTGAAATTCTATTTTAACTGCCTTTAACAAATTATTTGTCGATAATTCCTTTGTTTCTTCTTCAACTGCCTGCAAACATGAATAGGTCATTGCATTTACAATTTGTGCACCTGTCAGTTCGTAACTATCGGCAATTTTTGGCAATATATTATCTTGGAGTACCATGGTTTTGGGAGTAGCCATTTCCCATAATTTTAGTCGCTCTTCGGCTGTTGGTTTGATAAAATTGATAATATTATTAAAACGTCGTATAAAGGCATTATCAATATTGTTTTTATAATTACTCGCTAAGATAACAACGCCATTGAAGGTTTCTATTCGTTGCAATAAATAACTTACACCCTGATTAGCATAACGATCCTGTGCATTACGTGTGCTTGAACGTTTCCCGAACAGCGAGTCTCCTTCATCAAAGAATAAGATCCAATTTTTGTTTTCGGCTCGGGTAAAGATTTTCTCAAGGTTCTTTTCTGTCTCTCCTATATATTTTGAGACTATTTGCGAAAGGTCAATGCGGTAAACCGGTTGTCCGAATTCTTTACCCAATAGCGATATGGTCAAAGTTTTACCTGTACCTGAAGGGCCACAAAATAATGCTCGATAGCCTGGGTTTATACGTTTTTCCATTCCCAATTCATAGCGTAAGGTTTGATGATGTTTCATCCAAAGTTTAAGTTGATCTAGCTGATCGATCGTATTTTGACCGAGTATCAGGTCATCCCATTCCATTAGAGTGCTTACTTCTTTAGCTGGAAAGCTTGGCCCAAATTGTGGTCTTGAAACCTCTCCATGGATTAAAAGACTTAAGCTTTCTTGAGGTAATATGATCTTACCACTCATAAAGGGCATACCTTCTTTTACCGATTCTATATATAAAATTTGGTCTTTATAAAACCAATGGTTTGCTTCAAAATAACGCTGCACTAGTATGCGTTTTGTAACATCGTTCTTGGCCAGTATATATTGGATGGTCTCACCGGTTGGTTGCATACTGCGATAAGGCTCTGTTTTTGCACCTCCCCACTCTGGAAACTCCCCACCATCTGGATAAACTTCTTTAATAATTGAATCATAGAAGCCGGGTAGCACATGCGGTGCCAATACCATAAGCAAGATTAGTGCTTCTTCACGGTTGGTTTCACGTTTCAAAACTTCAGAAAAAGTATTCTGAAAGTTAAACTCTTGTCCATTCTTTTCTTTATTAAAAGAATATAGAATAAAATGTTTTAGATTGTTGAATGGCATAATTTTAATTTTTTAATTAAAAATGATCTCTAACCATACGGCTAACACCGCCACGGAACCTAACAAAAGGACTACAGCAGTAAATCCATATTTGGCCTCATGCGGTCTGATTTCACTGATCTTATGATATTTTAAATTTTCATTAAAAAGGGTTTCCAACTGATTTCGGATAATGCCTTCAAACTTCAAATTTTCCTTTAACCATTGAAATGCATAAAAAGTTAAAATTAGAATCACTATAGAAATTAATATTCGATCTGAAAATTCCAGCGCTTTTTCTTGAATTCTGGTTAGGACTAGAATACCACCTATAATTCCAACAAAAATGCTGCTTGTCCAGCTAAAAATCTTCCAAAGTTTATCAAGTCGATGATCCAACTGCTTTTCTAGGTGTTGGATAATTGTGTGGATGTTGTTTTCTGTCATTATATTATTTATTTTCTTGATTAGCACATAAGATTTTGAGCATGCGTAGTTTTAGATTGTTGAATTGCATTATTGTTATTATCGCTTTGATATTATTTGCTACTTTACTATCTATGGCATCTTCATATTCTATTTAATGCAGTCTTGGAATGGAAATTACAATATGCATATTTTATCCTTTACTTTCCTACTCTACCTTACATTTCATCCTTTACAGGCTTGAGAGATTCAAACTCACTAGTGCAGAATGAGGGTCCTCTTTGGAGCAATGATTTTGAGTGTGAGCCAATAAATGGGGGTACGGCCGTTGCTTATTGTTTCACGTACCACTTGTACATCGAGAAATTCTGTTGCCCGGTAACCCACACCAAATTCCTTCGATGTCACACCCGAAATATCCCTTCCCTGATTCAGCCCAGCCCCAACCGAACCCAGACCGAAAACTCCGCCATCCTTGCCAGGATCCATACGGAAACCAATTTTTGTCTGGAAAGTGAAATTTGTACTTGGTTCATCCCCAATGGACAAGCTCGAGTTGAAACCAAAGGTAAAATAAGTGTTTACTGGCACTAAAGGTAGAACGCCTAGCCTCTTATCATATCCCACACCTAGACCTAGACTTACACCAAGGTTAGCATCACCGCCGAGGCTTAAACCGATATTGGGTAGATAACCATGTTTTTGTGCATGCCGATGCAATATAGGCAGACTGTGTGCACCTAACCTTCCGCCTAGATATCCAAATATTGCGGAAAAGAGCACACTTTCCAAACGGGAATTAAAGCCAAGTTTCGGTGAGACGATTCCCAATGCCACACCTGACAGACTGCCGAAATACTTTCCAGTTAAGTGAGGATCTTCAGTAAGAATATCGGCGCCAAAATGACCTAATGCGCGTCGACCTCTTCGATTAAAAGGATGTGGTGGATCCCAAAGACTCATTGGAATATCACAGGTGCCATCTTTATTCTGCCCAGAAACTGCTGAAACATAATCTGGGCTTTTACTTTTCTGACCAGTTTTCTTGTCAAAACAAACTTGATCTCCAGGTGGATAAGGGTCACCTCCTAATGGTACAGGTTCTGGAATTTCTCGGTAACAATGATCGTTCGGATGAAGCTGTCCTGATTTTTTGGAATCACGACACCATTCTCCTTTCTGGACTAATTTTTTGGCTTCACTCTCATTAGAAGGTACTCGCTGTACAAAAGTATCGGAGTCTTTGACTCGTCCTTGTTGCACTGTATGCGTCAACTCATGCGCCAATAAATGCTTTCCAGAATTTGAATTAGGCTGGTATTTCCCTTCATTAAAATATATATCATTACCCACTGTAAAAGCTTGTGCATTTAGTTCATTATTTAAACTAATCGCATTTGAGTCTGTGTGAACCCGAACATTGGAAAAATCAGCGCCAAAGCCATGTTCCATAAAACTTCTGGTTTTATTTTCAATTAAGCTTCCGCGCCCTCTTGAATCCGATATTTTTGAACTAATTGCATCTGATGCTCGAGTTCCTCCACCTGACCCCGCAATAGATCGATGAATTAATGGGGTAATTGTTTCAGCCAACGGTTTCTTTTGAATATATTCCTCTTCTTCGCAAGAAGCGCATTTTTTTTGAATTAATGGAACAGAATTAGATGTTGTAACAGCTTCCTTACTTTGGGTATTTACAACTTGATCGGCCATACGATCTGCCTCAACTTCATATTGGTCATTTGATGAACCAATAAAAAGCTTTGGCTGCAACTTAACATTTTGAAATTGAACTTTCTTTTGTAATGATTGCGAATTAATATTCCTACTTCTCTCTGTCGTATTAAATTCTAAGCTCATATCAAATTATTGTTTATTCTGTTCTATTTTTTATTGAAATACCAATCCAATTTTTAGTGACAATGAATGTAAAAGTGGATCATTTTGAGTTAGGTTTTTAATAACATTATATTCAAAGCCAACCATCAAACTATTTTGAACATTATAATTTACACCAATAGCTGATGAAATCCCTAATCCTAAAGTCTGATCAACATTCTGTGGTGATATTCTGCCTCCAGTCAAATTAGTATTTAAATAAAAGTCAGGTATATAAACAATTCCTTGAGGTTTATATTCTAATTGCAGACCTGAACTTAAATAAGACGGTGCTCCATCTGAAAAGGCAATGGAACCCAAATTTAACCATTGAAGTCTTAATTTATTTCCTAACAATGTATAAAACTGATGGACATAAGATGCTTGAAGTGAAAGCCCTTCAGATTGATTGTCAAATAATTGATTCTTCAAATCATATGAAAACCCAAGTGTTTTTCTTGAACCATCCATCCATGATGATAACGCATTAGGTGTTTCCCAAATAAATCCAAAACCACCTATTGGAGCCTGACCCGCCGCATTCATAATATTCTGTACAAACGAAGTACATTGATTATCATATAAATTATATTTTGGGTTTTCATTACAAATTTTAACTGCTTCCTTTTTCGCACTATCAAATTCAGCTTTAGTCAGTTCAAACTCCTGTTTTGCAGTTGCTTTATGGGATATATCAGGATGATGAACACAACCTTCTACATCTTTAAAAAGAGAGGATCCGCTAAATCCGGATTCTGGCCAAAAACCATAAGTCCAATAGTTACCAGCATCATCGATGAGTTTTATCCAAGAATGTCCGACAGGCCATGTCTTTCCATCGCTATCTTTTTTAAAAGGTATCGCAATAAAATCTGATTCCTTGTCTGCATAAACAATCAATCTAAACTTGCCTGTTTTCCCAATAGTACCATCCTTTACAACACAATCCTTTGAACAGTCTTCTTTGCTAAGACGTTGTACACTTTTATTTGAGACAGATTCTTGCTGTATAGTATGCGTCAACTCATGGGCTAACAAATGTTTACCAGAATGAGAATTTGGTTGGTATTTACCTTCATTAAAATAGATATCATTACCAACCGTAAATGCATGCGCTTGAAGTTCATTGCTTAACTGTTTTGCATTGCTATCTGTATGTATACGAACGTTCGAAAAATCGCTTCCAAAGCCGCTTTCCATAAAACCGCGTGTGTTTTTAGCAATAGGTTGCCCTCCTCCTTCTGATTGGTTGATCTTTGTATTCACGGCATCGGATGCAACTGTGCCTTCATCTGTACTCTCAGTCTTGCGTTGAACCAATGGTGCAACTCGTTCTGATAAGGATTTTTTTTGAAGCGGCCCTTCTTCTTCACAATCGACACATTTACGTTGTATGATATTAGTTGTTGATATTGGCTCACTAGTTTTAATGGGCTTCATCTGAAGCACTTGGTTGGCCATCTGATCGGCTTCCATTTCAAGTTTGTCATTATCTTGTACTATCAAGGGATTAAAAAAAGGTGATGGTTTTTTATGAAGACCTGCTCCAGTATTTGCACCTACATTTTGCTTGGCTTTTTTTCTCATTTGATCGCTATTTATCTAATTTTCATTACGGCTGATCTTTTGTCCTAAACTTCTGATATTCTAATTTTCACTTGGTTCATTATCTTCTCCACTAGACACAAAGAATGAGAGAAGTGTGGCTGCTGCGAGCGAAACAACCTGAGTAGTAGCTGTGGTGTTTGCTACGATAACAGTTGATGTGGTACTACCTTGAATAACGGTTAATGTTACCCCAGTGGCAGTAACTCCGGTTGTTGCTATTGTAGCGGTTCCTAAGGCTGCTGCTCCAGTCGCAGTTGTACCTAATGCAGTCCCTGTTGCGGTTGTTCCTATAGCGCCGCCGGTAGCCACTGCTCCACCTCCAATTCCCAATGCAGCTAATATTTCTGGCAACACCATGATGATAATCACAATAACAACTATAATAGCAATTATGATTAAAATCATCATTATAATGGCGGCAATAGCTATAGCTGTTGCTGCGGCAATTGTAGCCTCTTGGATAACTTCGGTTAGAATTGATTGGAAAAGTTGTCTTATCCCTAATTGGATCATGGCCAAGGCCATGGCAGCAGTTACAGCAGCATTTTCGCTACAGAGTTGTTGCATTATTTCTTGAACATAACCTCGTAATGCTTCTTTCATCCTAACTCTTATCATCTCTATCACAGCAGATTTTGCTTGCTGAATGATAGGCCTTAATAGCTGAATCGTCTGGTTACCTAATTCATTCTGCAGGTATGCTCCTAATGCGCTCACCGCATGCTGATCATCTAATGATTCAATGACATCCCAAGTAAGCTGTCCGGCATTACTTATCACCAAATCTCTTATTGCTGGTCTTGCATGTTCATAAGCCAATTTTATCATGTCCTCTAGGGACAAATTATTGATTGTTTGGGTTACAATGCTGTTAATGTGCCTGTCGAGAAAATTATCTACCATTTCCTCAGCCCTGTCCATAAGACCATCGATAAACTCATCGGAATCAACATCACAAATATGCTTATCATCCGACGCCTCACCAATGTTTTTGTATACAATAACCCCATTACCACATTCGCCTAAATAGACCTCAGTGCTATCTACCATTACAGAGTCAGGAACAGTATATCCAACTGAAGATGGATCCATTAAATGGAAATCTCCTAAACCACCCCCGTTTAACCCCATAGCTCTTAGCTTACCTTGCATATATGGGCTATTCTTGTAGGTTTCCATTTCATTATCATCCATATTAGCTTGATCAACATATCTAGCGACTTGATTTTCCGCTTGGTCCCGACAATCATGGAGGCCAATTTTTATCTCTGCCAGATGCACATCACGATTGTCATCCACATAAGCTAGATCCGGTATGCCCACATTTGCTCTGGTATTCGGCTGATCGATAAATGTCATGGGAGGTATATAGTCCGAAGGAGTATCGCCACATGGTAAACGAATAGGTGTAGAAGTTGCTCCAGGGATTCTGAAGCCCTTAGCCCTGTCATCAAATTTAGATTTGAAATCGTTAGTTATGACGTTATGTGCCCTAATACCACCAACTCGTTCTCCTTCTCCTTCTTCTGTATTCAAAATCTGTTGGCATGAAAATCGTTGTACTTTTTGATTTTCCTCCCCCTGCTGCACCGTATGCGTCAACTCATGTGCCAACAAATGTTTACCCGAATTCGAATTTGGGTGGTATTTACCTTCATTAAAATAGATATCATTACCGACAGTAAAGGCTTGCGCGTTGAGTTCTCTACTTAAGTTAATGGCATTGGAGTCTGTATGAATGCGAACCTTAGAAAAATCGCTTCCAAACCCGGTTTTCATAAAATTGCTTGTAGTATCGTCTAAAGAATGTCCTCCCCCTTTTGATTGATTGATCTTGGTACTAACCGCATCAGATGCTACAGTGCCCCCACCTGTGTTTGAGGTCTTGCGTTGAACTAAGGGAGTTATCTGTTCAGATAAGGATTGTTTTTGAATGCGATCTTCTTCATCACAATTTGAACATTTACGTTGAATGATAGAAGATATAGGAGGTCTGGGCTTATCAGCATCAACGGGTTTCATTTGAAGCACTTGGTCAGCCATTCTATCGGCCTCAACTTCATACTTATCGTCAGCAGCGCCTATTTCAAGTTTTTTTTGAACAAGTACAGGAGGAATAAACGTCTTTACACCTTTTGTAGACGTTTTAGGCTCTGTGTTATGTTGTTGCTGCGCTATCATGTTGATATTTTAATTCCAGTTACACATAAGATAATCTTCCATCCATGGCGTTTTTATCATTCCTAATCCCCATGGTAACTGATCTAATAATAAGTCTATACTTTTCTGTTCAACAGTTATTTCGAAACGCTCATTTTTATTAAGCACCATTTTAGCCTCACGTCGTAAAAATGTTTCTTGTAAGGTGTCTATTGAAGTGTTTTTTAAGATCTTCCAATGTTTTATTACAGCGTTTAACAGTTCTTGACATACTTTTTTTTCTTTTTTGGTAATTTCCCATTTAGTATTGATAATATCCGTAATAGGAACACCACAAAGAAGTTTGTTTAAGAGTAGATCATTTTCAAAAATTACTTCTTTAAAATTTGTTAAATATTGTAATAATAAGACAGCTCTATGTTGTGTTTTTACATCTTTCCAATCTCCATCCACAAGATATTTCAAACTAGAAAATAGCTTAGGTATAAATGGATGTAAAAGCATTAATCCTGCATTATTAATATAAAAGGACTCTTGGGTTTCTGATAATATTATAGGCTCCTTTTCAATTTCAATCTGGTTCGATTCCTTGGGACTCGATAAGATCTCCTCTTGCTTTGAATGTAACAATAAGATCTTATCAAACTGTTTTTCATCAATTGTATAATAGTTATCGGCAATTTTTTTAAGCTCATTAATGATGGGATCATCTAGAATATTAGAATTCTTGTTAAAAATAGCTATCCAGAATACAAATTCTAAAAAATCAGCGCTGGATGCATCCTTTTCTTCAAGGTCTTTGGTAAAGTCCAGATTATGAGAAATGTTTTTTAATTTTAAATATTGCTTTTTAATATTTAATGGAACATTAAAGGTCCATCTTAATATAAAGTGGTATTGATTTTTTAAGGTAATTTCTAATTCCTTTATAGATAGAAGATCTATTTCAAATTGATCATATAGCTGTTCTAGACTGGTGACTATGGCGTTGTCTTTTAAAACACCTGTTTTTAAATAGGTAACTAATAAGTGATGTACATGTTCTTCTTTACTTTTTTCTTGCACTTTGGTATTAGAAATATTCAAATAATCATTTAGGCCATGTGCCGGTTTATTGGCATCTAAAAACTGTTTGATCTTGTAAAGACTTTTTTCGACTATTTCAGTCTTCCAATTCTTAACATCAATACCATCATCTATGATTACAGGTAAATAATCAATTTTCCATAGTATATTTTGATGATTATAAGACATCAATAGCTTTTCTAACTTAGGGTAAAAGTCAGCTTGAAAAATTGAGCTTAGCTCATCTTTCATTTGATTGGCTAACTGCCTTTGTTTACAATGAATACTTATATTATGTTCTTTGATCAAATACATCTATCAATTTTAGCCTAAGTCGAAACTCTTTGGAACATGAAATTGAACCGAAGTGAAAATTGCATCTCCTTTTTTCATGGGTACATTGTGAAATGTCATATGTAATTCAGATCCTTTAAGGATAAGGTTTAAGGGCACCCCGGTTGTTACATTAGTTGCCACATGTGTAGTAGCAGTATTCAATCTGAAGAGCGGTACAATAAAATTGATACTTTGTGTTTGCATTATTTCCGCTAAAACTGGAATTAACGAGGCCTCTAGCTTAAAAGTTAAATTTCCGTTATTATTGGTTGTAGCCAACAATTTGAAGGTGAAATTTACCGTCTGTTTGATAAGGCCTTTAAAGGAATATAGCAGGATGGCCCGGCTACCATCTTTAACTGGCTCTCCGTTATTATTAAAATGAAAAGGTTTTACATCTGATTCACTTTCCTTATTCTCGGTATAATCTAGAAGAAATGTTAGTACATCTCTTACTTCTTTAGCTGTATTATTACCACCATTTTCAATGGCTGCAATTGCTGTTTCTACGTCGTTTCGTGTTGCCATGATTATTTTTTTAATTGATTATTATTCTATGTTTGTGAAAAAATCATTATCATTAAAATCGCTTGTTTCAAAATCTGCAATGATTGTTTGATCTCTATCTGCCGGAGGGAGCACAATATTGATGTTATTACCTTTTGAACAACAGATATAGGGCAAATAAAAATCGGCAATAACCACCTTTTCAGGAATTCTATTAATGGTGACATCATCAGGGAGATTACGATCAAAAACACCTCGCATTTTATCTAACATAAAATCTCTGACTGCGTCCGGGACATTGGTGCCCAAGTCAAATTTTAGATTATCTAAAATGCTCCCCTTTGTACGTTCTAAGGCTTCTGCACATTCATTTTTTATCTCAATACTTGCAGGTTTGACCGTTCTAGGCTTTATATGAGTATTTACGGATATGATCTTTTCGGTCTCAGCCTCTGAAAAATTAAACAATGTTTGATAATTATTAATTCGCGTTAAGAGGTTTTCTGCAAGAAAGCCTCTAAATTTTGACTTGGCAAAGATGGAAGAATCAATATATACCATAATAAAGGTTCCTCCTTTTGGCACCCCTGCCTTATGATCTATTCCGGGATGATCTTCTAAGAACTTAGCCAAGAATAAATTTTTGTATTGCTCTTCCCATCTACGATGTGCTTCTTCTACAATAACCGTGAAAGGGTCTTCTAAAAATAGACTATTTATTTCATCAAAATGATCTATTAAATCTTCAAGAAAATCATTAATACCCCCAGCATTCAACAGTATAATACAGCGTCGTTGTAATGCGAATATATCGTTGAGCCTTTTAAATACCTTATAAAAATTTTCATATTCAAATAAGAATTCTTGTAGGTCTTCTGACAGCAGATCTCGGCTTTTTGCAAGGATGTCACTTAAATCATTTATGGTTGTTTCAGTCATTATGGTATTTGTGATAACCTGAGTCTTTTTCAATTTGATCCAGTTGATTACATGCTGAGTGATATTAAAGATCTTTTTTCTCGACATATCATAATCTAATTCCAGATCGTTCCAATCACCAACATGTTTGGAAATATCAACTTTCTTTTTTGCGTAATTTGAGGCATTTAAAGCAACGACCTTAAAAGGCAATCTATGTTGCCTCTGTTGCGCTATTATTGTTGTAAGGGCTTCATCATAGCGTTTGCCAATATGTCCTTCAATACGATAAAAATCATAAGGTTCAGTATCATAATGAAGAGGTTTACTTACTTGATCATCAGTAGTATTGTATACAGCCGAATGATAACTTAAGATGTGCTTTTGAAGGCCTTTTGTTGTTAGTTCAGGCGACCATTTATGAACTAATTCATTGATGTTTCTATAGTAGAATGGTATTGCTCGTTTTGATAAGGGTGTTGCCCCAAGCAAGGAAGGAGTAATCTTAATTCCGTCTTTTTTAATGGCTTCTAAATGGATATCAAAGAACCCGGCCTGATGTATTAGTTTATTGAGGAGTCCTACTAATTCAGCTTTTTTCTCTTTTTCTTCTTCTGCGAGAATTCCTGTTTTTATAAAGGGTGTTCTAAAACGATACAAGTCATTTTCAGTTTGAATATCTTGAGTTTCAAACTCTGCCAATCCCAAAAGTACATGAAAGGGAAAAAGGTCATTATTAGGGCAACAGATAGTAGGATTACAAGTGTTGAATTGTGCAATTTCATGATAGGTGGCCGTAAGATCACTCATCCAGTCTGCAACATATTGAATGTGAATATCATTTTTATATCGTGATTGCAGTGTGTTTATTTGAGTGATAGTATTCCCTAATTTGGCGAAATCTGTTAAACCTCCAAGCTCTTGAGCATAATGATCACGCACCAATTTGATGGCATGATGAAGCCTTTGTTTACCTTTAATAATTTGCGTGTTAAAAGCATCTAAAACATGTTGACCTGTTATAAGATTTGTTGCAGCAACATTATATTTAGGTAGTGGATTACGAGCAAAGAATTTGTTTTGACATAGGTTTAATAGAATATCGCTATCTTCCAATTCTTCTCTATCGATAAGAAGTGGCCTCGCTTTAAACTCTAGTCGCTTACCTTTATCTGCACAATCTATAGCAACACAATTTTTTTCATCAATTAGAGGTACTTCCAGCAATAACATAATCACTTTGTCGTCTAAGATATTTTTAGTTAGCACTTCTTTATCCTCATCATCACTATCTGTTGGCAGTAACTCTAAACAGTTTTCAAAGGGAGCATATAATTGAGCATAGCTATACATAGCTTCGAGATATGGATGCTTTTCTAAATCAGGATGCAAAAAATGTTCAGAAATGGTAGTGTTTTTAAAATGTGTATAGCTCGACGTTTCGAAAGGAATAAGAAATCCTAAAGACGTAATAGCTGTGCCACAACCAATATTAACCGTTGTTTCGTTTGGCTTACTTATATCTAATCCACAAACGATTCCCATTCCTAGCAATGAAACTCTAGAAAGGCGGTCTTGTTCCTCAAGGTAACTAATGAGTTTATTTAAGTGCTTTTGACTTAATACCTGATCAGCTTCAAAAACTGGATAATCTGTTATTACTGGTGTCATGGTTCTATGTTTTTCAATGTTCCTAATGAACTGTTATTTAATGAAATAGGATTTGTTAATTTGCTTTCCAGGCAATCATGAAGAGTGCCTTCATCGTAGATGGTATTCAATCTTTTTAGCTGAGTTATCAGTTTTGACAACTTTAAATTATAAGCTCGTTTCGCCGTTGTGCTTAACGCATCTAAGCAATATTTTTTTCTTAATTTTTTGTATTCAATAATCCATTCTTTATAGGCTTTTTGAAAGCTTATCATATCATCTTGACCAACCCAACAAATTTTTAATAATGTATGTGCAGGAGCTTCAGACCTCATTAAGGTTTCGGCATATTTCCTAAAATATCGATTTCGAAAACGTGCTAAATATCCAGGAAGGACGATTGTTGCTTTAAAAGAATAGGGATCATTATTGGCTTCAGAATAACAATCGTCATTAAGACAAACAGTAAGTAAATCGTCATCAGTTAAATCATCGACGATAAAAGGTCTTAATAAAATATGTTCAAGGCAATAAAAATTTTCTAAATATGAATTTAAAGCTTGGTATAATGTAGGAATGTATTGTTCGGCTTCTAGTTGTGTACTAAACACATGATTATATTTTGCAATTCGTGTATGATCACTATTAACAAAATAAATGAAAGAATTGGTAAAAGTAACAACACGATATGATGTAACATTGTTAATTAGCATATGTGCAAGTGCCCAGCGTTCTTCTAACGTAAATGGATTTGTATTTAAAAGGCTAAAGCGAAGTGGTCCAATATCTGTATTATAGGTCCATGATGGTTTAGGTAGACCGTCAATAATGTCAGTCAATAAAAAGGTATTAATTCCTAATAATGCGGCAATTCGATTTTCAAAACCTCCTCTTTCTTCCATTTCCCATGTATGTAATGGATTGGTGGATTTTTGCTGCAAATAATTTAAGCCCAATCCTCGTGGATAACTCAACTCAGGATATTTTGCAATAAAACGTTCTTTATCTTTAATTAATTCTTCGTCTTGAATTGTTAGTTCTGCTAAACCATTTGCATTTTCCTGCATGGTATGCATCATAAATACATAATCGCTAAATGATTCTCCGAAGCGAGCCATTAGATGATCTAGAAAACGATTCCGTCTGTCGTAAAACAGTTTGTCATTTTCATACAGAGATCTATCGTCTTGAAATTGACCTTGCATTAATGCTGTCTCGAAACTATTTACATATATTTCTTCAAAAAATAAATCCTCATCAATACCACTGATCTGTTTTAATTGCTGAACAAAATATGTGCGATCAATTGTATTAATATCTAATAAATCTTTTGCATGAAATAACTGCTTGAAAAAATCAGCAAGTAACTGATCAAAATGCTGTAAATAACCTTTAAGTTGTTTTGCTTGGCCTTTTCTTAATGCAGGTTCTGTGTCTAATAGTTGTCCTTTACCAATACCATAAGTTACAGGAAAATCATTTTGAATACTATGATATTTATCTAATTGAAAATAGTGGCCTTTAGGAAACGGAAAATCGTTTTCTACTCCTTTAAGTTTAAATGTATTGTTGTCTGTTTTAAGGTAATAAACGCCTTCGCTTAGTTCGAACGCACCACTTTCAGGAATAATAAAAGGAATACCATCGCGAAATAATAAGAGTTTAGATTTATTAAAATTAAATACTGGTTTTTGTTGTCCATTAAGATGTAAACACCATGGTTTATTCATCGCATTTTCTATCGGATTCCCAGTTTTATCATATGCTGTAAGTAGCAAATTGTTTACGGCCAAAACACCATCAATATTCATCAATGCAGCAATTATATCGGAAGCATGTATGCACTCTGGTAATTGAGAATTTTCAACCTCTTCATCTAAAAGAAAACCATGCGTCAACGAAGGTCCATTAAAAATCTCTTGAGGAACCAAATTTTTATCAAGCATTTGGTTAAGCGTATAAAACCGTATTGGTGGATCGAGTATTAAATCTATCGCTTGCTGAATTCTTGCTAAAACTTCTTCTGCATCTGCATCAGTCTCTAAATCAATGTCAGCGCACACACCAATATCTATGGTATTTACAGTTTCTACACATAGCCAGTCTTCTGTTAGGTTCCTATTATTATTTAGTACGAATTGAATGTTACTATAGATACTATCAACCATCACTTTTTTATCGTGAAACTTTTTAATGGTAGTCGCAAGATTTTCAATATTGTTAAAGTGTGTTTCAACAAAGCCAATTTCTGAAAGATCAATAGCTATAACTTTCAAAATTAAGAACTGAGTATTATCAGATTTTTTGTGAACTGTAACTAAAACTTTGTTATTAATAATTTGAACATTACTAATTTCAATTTTAACAGCATTACTCATTACATTGAGCCAGGCAGATTTATGATGCATCCAGTCGTCAAAATCAAGAGTTACATCTACTGTAATATAATGATCTGGAACGCTAAAAGAGTCTTCAATGCGTACTTCGTTGAGTTGCCCTAATAAAATATCTTCACCTAACTCGATAAGAATTTTATTTAAGCCTCTTATTTTAAGTCTTGTAAGCGGCGAATCAAATCGATCGAAAGAATCTAAACTTAATTTATCCTCTTTTTTATTAATATAGATTGGAATCTCATTTTTTAAAGGATTCAGATACTCTAATAATGTATCTCTTGTACCATCAGAATGAATAATCCAGGCATTATTAACACCTTCAATATCAATTAAAACTTTTCTGTAATCTATTGGTGTTAGTGGTGCATTAGTTAGGATGCTACTTGCTTTAAAAAACGTCTTATTATCAATAACATTTTCATCATTAGTAAGAAGATCTTCAATATTAAAATTACTACGATAGCCTAGCTCTGTTATAGCATAGCATAACACTTCTAACATAGTAATTCCTGGATCATGGGCATTAAAATCAGTCCATAACTTATATGATAATTGCTCAATATACTTTTGACCTTCAACTCTCAGAAATTCGTAATTCTGTGCAGAGGATAGTGTTCGTTTCTTATCTATGTATGTTATAACGCTCATGAGCAACAGATAGATTTAATTGAACCAATAGAATGCTTATAGGGGACAAAAAGGGAATACACAGTTTTGGGAATTATTTTCTCTACATCGTTAAACGATTGTTTAATAACTCCCGTGGTATCATCCAACATATGATGATTCACTTTAAATTCTGAAATGTAGTCTACAAAAGGCTGCATTTCTATAATCTGAATGAGTTTAGACTTTTCAATTTCTGATTGAAACTGAATATCAGAATCTGCTCTATAAGCCCAAGGGCTTAAGAATTTGTTTATTACATCTATTAATTGCTGAGTATATAATCTAGAATCTGCTCCTGGAATATCATGATGCCTAAAATTAAAGACCAACTCTAGTTTCTCTAGTTTTGGAGGCTTAACAACAATACGTGCATGAGGAGAGGCTTTAGACTCTAAAAACGTTTTAATTCGCTTCATTGTTCCTATTGGCACAATAGGCTTCCAATATACAGGAACATTAGCATCTAAACCTTTAGCTATAGGAATAATAGTTACATAACCAGCACTTGAATTATTAATTAATGTCGTATCGTATCGATAGTGGTTTAAACATTTAACCCTAAAAATTTCTGGAAAATTATCGAGTATTAGTGTCTCATAATCCCAAATAGAAATTGCTTTTTCTTTATGTCTCAAACGTTCACTAGAGCGTTGGTGAAATAAGGGGTCTGTATCTTTTAATCGTCCATAAAAAGACATGTATGGTTGTATTATTTTCTTGACTTCATTTTTGGGTTTTAAAAGTTTTGAGATTACATCTGGTTCTAGGTTTTCTTTAAACTCTAATCCATTCTTATCATAATCAAATAATACTGCCTTTAATGCTTGAGGGTGAATACCAACTAAATGACAAATAGCATCTACGCGCTCTTTTATTTCTATTTTGAGCCACCATATGTCTTTAGGAAATATAGTTTGATATTGAATATTTAAATCTTCAGGAGCTTGTAATTGAACAATTCCAGATTGTGTTAATCCGTTTGTTTCATCTCCAATATCTTCAGTATTAAAAGTTTCCCAGCGGTTCCCTTTTAAGTACGACCAAGATAAATCTATTGGTAGCTGTCTAGGATTTGCACTTCCTTCTGCGACTTGAAATAATAGACTTAAAGAATTTCCTGGGTCAATGTCTTTAATACCAATAAAAAGCTCGCCGTCGTTATCTATTTTTGGAACAATATTCCAATTTTTTTCTTCTATTTTTTTATATCCTTTTGGGTATAGGTTATAGAAAGACACTTCATTCTGCTCTGAACTCGCATTATAAGAAAAAGTTACATCCTTTATAGTAGGTATATATGGAAGGTTAGGTGTTGGTTTTTTAGACTCCGCAATAAAACTATTTAAATAGGCTTCTCCTGAATAATTCTTATTTAATGTAATCTTGAAAAACCCGTTAGAATCTGATGGTTTCAAGGCTTCGTCTTCGGTGAAATCTGAATCTATTGGTCCTCTATTATAGATGTAAAAAGGAGTACTTGCATTATTCCATAAGTCTTCATTATCCCAAGTACCATTGTCTAAATACTCTAACTTAGTATGAGCGTAAATGCTCCATTCGTCATTATTATTATCTAATTCAGTCTCTATATGTATATTTCCAAAAGCTCCCTTTTTTTGAGAAAATTCCTTGCTTGAAAATACAATTGATTGTCCATTTTTTGGTATGAGCCCAAAGGGTTCGAATGATTTAGTGTGATCTATAATTCCTGCGTCTGAAAACAACTTAAATTGCTTATAATTAGATACCTTAACATGAACGTCGATTTTGTTAAACTTAAATGTCGATAACTCTCCATTTCTGGCCACAATTTTTAAAGTCGGAAATGATGTGTCTATTGCAATACCTTCATGGATTTCGGAATTAAAAGGTACTATTCCTGGATCTTCTGGAGTTAAATGAAATTGCAGTTGTGAGCCAACATTATTTGGATCTTTGATTTTAAACCATTCGTCTTCACCACTTAAGTAAAAATCAAAATTATCGATATCGAGCGTCAATTTTTTATCTCCTCCGGCTTTTGATTTACTAAAATTGATAGATATAGTCCTCGTTCCTCCCTTAAGAAACAATAATGGGCTAGCGATTACAAATCCTAGCTGACTAGCAACTGTGTTTGTAGTAAAGGCATTCCAACTCTCTCCTTGCGCATTAACCTCTGTTAGATCTTCGAAATAATATGTATTATCT
>VAPM010332827.1_pt1 | contig 19792 bp, 21 predicted proteins | sample 3395091 | NCBI WGS metagenome assembly VAPM01 (sample SAMN08290445, study PRJNA428436) | hydrothermal vent metagenome | isolation source: Deep-sea hydrothermal vent chimney 3 | place: Pacific Ocean: Juan De Fuca Ridge | reverse complement strand
TTAACGTGAAATTTTAACTAGCAAATGTTATTAACTTCGATAAAGATGCTTGTTGTGGCCAGAGTGTTTTGACAGCTATAAAAATAAGCTTTACTGCCACTATAGACCGTGTATTGTCGTAATAGTTCACACAAATCGGAAAATAACAATTAATAAATATTAATTAAACAGCAAACTATATTAGAAATCAGTAATTTTGATAAATTATGCTTAACTGGGTTGACAGCGTCATGATTATGTAGATAATTTCTACCCACGGAATTTAAGTATTTATTAATTAATAATTTATTTTAGAGTAAAGACTTCATGGAAAAGATGATAGAAGTATTTGGTTTGCACAAGGTTTTTGGCAGCCAAACGGTAGTCAATAATATTTCATTTTCAGTTGCGAAGGGAGAGGTGCTCGGTTTCTTAGGCCCCAATGGTGCGGGTAAATCGACCACCATGAAAATGATTTGCGGTTTTTTAGCACCGAGTGATGGTTATGCAACCGTTTGTGGTCATCATGTTTTAACCGATCCTGTCGCCTTAAAATCATCAATTGGTTATTTGCCAGAAGGTGCGCCTGCCTATTCAGAAATGAATGTATTGGATTTTTTAAAATTTATTGCTGACATTCGAGGTTACAAAGGTGTTGCAGCACAAGCTAAAATTGATGCTGCAATTGAAAAAGTAAACCTGCAAAGTGTTGTTTATAAAACCATAGAGACGTTATCCAAAGGTTTTAAACGCCGCGTTGGCTTAGCACAAGCTATCTTACACAATCCGCCGGTGTTAATAATGGATGAACCTACCGACGGTCTGGATCCCAATCAAAAACATGAAGTTCGTGAGCTTATTCGTGAAATGGCAAAAGATAAAGCCATTATTATTTCAACCCATATATTAGAAGAAGTGCCAGCGTTATGTTCGCGGGCAATTATTATCGCCGAGGGTAAATTATTATTTGATGACACGCCCGAAAAGCTCGAAGCCGTTTCAGAAGTTCACAATGCCGTTACCTTGAGAATAGAAGGCGAGGTTCCCAGTGCCACGGGTAATTTATTAGAGCAGTTAGCCGGTGTTGAAAAAGTAGCTGTATATCAGGAGCAAGATACCCGTTTTGTGGTTTATCCCAAAGCTGGACAGAATATATTACACGAAGTGAGTCAGCTTGCGCGGCAACAACAGTGGGATTTGGATGAGTTGAGTGTCTCTCAAGGACAATTAGACGAAGTATTTCGGCGCATAACATTAGGCGAAGTGGACGGGGCTGGAGTGTCAGTAAAATGAATACAAATAATATTAAGGCTATTTTTAAACGCGAGTTAAAAAATTATTTTTCAACACCCGTTGCAGCGGTGTTTTTAGTGATTTTTTTAATGCTCTCAGGTGCATTAACTTTCTATCTCGGGCAGTTTTACGAACGTGGACAGGCAGATTTACAACCGTTTTTTGCTTTTCATCCGTGGTTATATTTATTTTTAATCCCGGCAATTTCAATGCGGTTATGGTCTGAAGAACGAAAAACCGGCACCATCGAATTATTAATGACGCTGCCAATTTCCATTTTAGATGCTGTCATTGGTAAGTATTTGGCGGCATGGTGTTTCACCAGTATTGCACTCGCATTAACGTTTCCAATTTGGATTACAGTTAATTATCTGGGCAGCCCTGATAATCTGGTGATATTGGCCGGTTATATCGGGAGCTTATTAATGGCCGGTGCTTTTCTGGCAGTAGGTTCGTGTATTTCGGCTATCTCAAAAAATCAGGTTATCGCATTTGTAATCACGGTTGTTGTTTGTTTTGGGTTTATCTTTAGCGGCTTTTCGTTGGTATTGGATTTTTTCCAAGGTTGGATGCCGCAAATTGTGATTAATGCAATTAGTTCATTGAGTTTTTTAACGCACTTTAATGATATTCAACGTGGTGTTATCGATTTGCGAGATATCGTGTTTTTTAGCTCTTTTATCGGGAGCTGGTTGTTTGCAAATGTAATTTTAGTTGAAATGAAAAAAGCGGATTAAATGATTATGAAAAATGGAAATTCAAACTCAGGCTTTTTAGGTAAAAATATCTATTCGATTGGTGGTTTGGTTGTTGCCGCTGTTTTAATCGTAGTGATAAATCTATTGTCGAATTTAATCTTTAGTTCGATGCGGCTGGATTTAACTGAGGGTAATATTTATTCCTTATCTGATGGCACTAAAAACATCATTGACAAAATCGACGAACCGATTACCTTGCGTTATTATTTTTCGAATAAGCTATTGTCGGATATACCCTCAATTAGTAACTACGGTAAACGTGTCAAAGAGCTATTGATTGAATACCAAAAAATCAGTGGTGGTAATATTAATTTAATCATTGTTGATCCGGAGCCATTTTCAGAAGCCGAAGATCAAGCCGTGCAATACGGCATACAAGCATTACCACTGGGGGATGGTCGCACTAAAGCCTATTTTGGTTTGGCGGGTACTAACGCGACTGATAAGGAAGTGTCTATTGCTTTTTTTCAATCTGAAAAAGAAGATTCACTGGAATACGATATCACTAAATTAGTTAATCAACTCTCTGATAATAAAAAGAAAGTTGTCGGTTTAATGACATCGTTGCCAATGACTGGTGGTGTCGCAGCAAATCCGATGATGCCACAAGCAAGTAGTGGTGAATGGTATATTTTAACCCAGTTAAAACAATTTTTTGAAGTGAGAGATGTAGCAACGTCGGTTGAAAAAATTCCAGCAGATATTGATGTGTTATTGATGGCACATGCCAAGTCCTTATCAGAAAAAACCCAATTTGCGATTGATCAATTCGTATTAAAAGGCGGTCACTTATTGATTTTTGTTGATCCGTTTTCAGAAGCCGATGCACCACCGCAAGCGGCGCAACAAAATCCACAAATGGCGATGAATGCCGTACGTGATTCCAATTTGGATAAATTATTTAAAGCGTGGGGCGTTGAACTAAGTCCCGGTAAAATTGTGGGTGATCGCATTGCCGCAACACGTGTTGGGGTTAATACCGGACAAGGTGTGCAAGCCGTCGAATATATTGCCTGGCTTACATTACAAGCCGATAATTTTAACAGCGATGATTTTGTTACTAATAGTTTAAAAACCGTGACAATGGGTAGTGCCGGTCATTTTAAAATTCTTGAAGCAACAAAAGAGGATGTTGATAGCAAATTTAATAAAACCATCACAGCGTTAATTCAATCGAGTAAAACGGCAATGGAATTAGAGCAAATGCAGTTTCGTTTTGGTATTAATCCGATTGGTTTATTACAAAAATTTGTTGCAACCGATAAAAAATACAATATTGCCGTTCGAATAAATGGTTTAAGCAAATCGGCATTTCCAAACGGCATGGAAGGACAAACCGACAGCATTAAAGAGTCCAAAGAGCCTATTAATGTTATCGCTGTAGCCGATACCGATATGTTGGAAGATAAATTCTGGGTTAATATTCAAAATTTTCTGGGGCAAAAAATGGCCATGCCGCGAGCCAATAACGATGCTTTTTTAATAAATGCAATTGATAATTTAAGTGGCAGTAATGATTTAATTAGTTTGCGAACTCGGGGGCGTTCGAATAAACCATTTACCACCGTCGCTGCGTTAAAACGTGAGGCCGAGCAAAAGTTTCAAGCAAAAGAAAAAGCCTTACAGGCGACATTAAAACAAGCTGAGCAAAAATTAAATGCCTTGCAACAACAAAAGCAGGGGCAAAATGCCGCTATTTTAAGCCTTGAACAACGCAAGGAAATTGAAAATTTCAGAGCGCAACAAGTGAGCACCAGAAAAGAATTGCGCGCTGTGCAACACGAGTTGGGTAAAAGCATTGAGCAATTAGGCACAAAGTTACGATTCATTAATATTGCTTTAATCCCATTACTCATTGCGATTTTTGCAATCGTGATGGGCGTGCGACGTTCACGCAGAACACCTGTAACAGCATAAGGCAGTAGAACAATGAAAAAAAACAGTTTAGTTATTTTAATCGCAATTATTGCCGTATTAATAACGGTGTCGGCTTATATCAATTCAAATTCAAGTAATCGCTCGAGTGCTGGTGTTGCTTCGGGTCAGAAAATGTTACCGGATTTATATGATAAACTAAATACCGTCACTCGTTTTGAAATCACCGATGCAACGGGGACAATGTTGATCACCAAATCAACAAAAACCGGCAGCACTGATGCTGTTTGGGTCATACCATCAAAAGATAATTATCCAGCAAACCTAACTCAAATCCGAAAAACGTTAATCGAGTTAGCCAATCTCAGCAAGGTGGAAGCGAAAACCAAAAAAGAAAAAAATTACGCCAAGCTAGGCGTACAAGCGACAATCGCCGGAAACACTAAAATCGAATTAAAAACGGCTACAAATACACTGGCAACGATTATTATTGGCAACAGAAAATCAGGACATAGTCCAAGTGCCGGTGGTATTAAGAGTTTATACTATGTTCGTTTGCTGGATGATGCGCAAGTGTGGTTGGTGTCAGGTAATTTGAGCATACCCGTATTAAAAAAATACATGCTAACCGAATTGAGTAATATTCCTGCGACACGCGTTAAAACGGTTGAGATTAAACACAAAAAAGGCTCTCGAATCACTATCAGCAAAAAAGCGAAAACCGATACGGCATATACTTTAAAACAACTAAAGAAAAATAAAACGTTAGCGAATCCGAATGACTTAAACCAAATCGCATCATCACTGGCCAATTTTAATTTTGATGATGTTGCCCTAAAAAAAGATACCAGTAAGTTTAAAAAACCGGTTCATGTTAAATTTAGTTTATTTAATGGTCTTGAGATTGATTTAAACGTTGCGCAAGATGCTGGGCAATATTTTACTTGGATGGCAGCAACGGCTAGCACTGCAGCAACGCCAGTGAGCTTGAAAAAAGAAGATGTTGAAAATAAAGTGGCAGCCCCTGATGCCAAGCTAGAAGCCGCTGAGTTTAATAAAAAACACGCTAATTGGCTTTATACGATTCCTGCTAATAAGGGTGCAATGCTGGTGAAGACGTTGAAAGATTTAGTTAAGGTTAAAGCTAAGTAAGACGGTATGTTTAAACTTGGTTTTTTTGGTAAGTTTACGTTAAGGTCAAGTTAGGATACTCTAAAACACGGCGCTTGCTTTGTAAAAAATGCCATGTTTTGGAATCGCTTTGATCATATAAATAAGTCCACCTGCATTACTAGTTAACCTGAGGTTTGCATCAGAATATATTAAAAAATGTTGGATATTTGATAAGCACCAAAATGAGGATATGGAATCGGTATGGTCAAATAAAGACCGTCTGCCGCAAGACACGGCAGTCGAGCAGCCATGGATGGCACCTTTGGTGCGTCTTTATTTGGCCATACTGGTTTCATCTCTGAGTGTAAACGGCATATTTGCTTATTCCAAGCTCAGATTTAAAGAAGCTAACCATTAATTTTAAACCGACATAAGTTGTTTTACTATTTTAACTCTGGATTCCGGTTTAAAGCATGTACCGGGATGGCGTTTACTTTAGATAAGAATAGTTGTGAATTGTATTTCGATACTGAAAAACGGTAGTTTTTTGCAAAGAACGTAAAAAACTACCGTAACAGAGATTAATTTGATGCCGGTTTAATAATCAATGTTGTGGTATAGCTACCATCAGCGTGCACTTCTTGTATAAAATTACCTTCAGAATTTGGCATTGCTAAAATTAATTTATCCATTGCATCGTTTGCTTCTGTCTGATTAACGGTGGCTATTTCCAGTCGACATGAACTACCTCGACATTCAAGACTGTTGGCATTTAATTGGTTTTCTTCAAATATTGAATTTAACCTACTCTCTTCATTGCTACGCCAGCCATCATCAACGGGCTCACTGTAAAAATAATTTTCTTTCTCTGCAAACAGAGCATTGTCTTTAACCTTTTGCTCTTCAATCTGTTGTGCTGTTGGTAACACTGGCTCTACTATTTCACTTTGTGATTGATTATTTTGAGGTTTATCTGTTGCTGTTGTAGCTTGTTTATCTTGCTTGCTTAATTTGACTAACTCCTGCAAGGAATTCAGCATTGTCTGCTGTGTTGCCGTAATTTGATTGATATTGTTTTCGACATCATTCAGTCTTGCATTAGTTTGTGTTAGCTCTCTATTATTATTCATTTCAGTAGAATCTACTGGTGTGGATGCACCCACACCAATAGCGTCAGGTTGTCGATTGAACGACATTACCAAAATGCCGATGCCAAGTACTACCACAACTGAAATGCTTGCGCGCTTAAAATTTCCCATTCCGATTCTTTCCTTGTCTGTTTCGGCCCTTATTACATTTTGATTAAATTAATGACACAAATATTAATATTGCATTGTGTAATCAATTATTTGAACGTTTTCACCGCTAACTGTTGTAGGGAAGTTACAACGTAAATAACTGTATCCAAAAGCAGCTGTTGTTTCTCCACCAAAATTTAAAACTTGAACGGCAGTACTAGAACCGGATGATGAGCGTGATGTGAATGATCCTAAGCCACCGACTAAGTTGCGATTGAATATAGTACAACTAATATTACCTGCTGCACTGGTATCAAATACATATGCCACGGCGCTTGTGTAAGCAGCGTTAATACCGGCACCGGTTGTACGTGTGTAGTTACAGTTAAATGTGGAGCCATTGGTATTTGCATTAAACAAAGTCCGACCACCATGACGCAAATTAGCAGAATCACGACTTCGATCACCTTGGCATGATGAGCCTGGATATTTTTCAAATGCTGCTGATGCAGAATTGATACTCATGGTCATAATTGTTGCACTTAATAGCGCTGAAACAATATACGATTTTTTCATTTATATTTCTCCTAAATTAATAGAAGTGACTTCCCTGCGGTCGAGCATTATTGTATGAGGTTCGGTCACTTCCATGTTTCGAACGTTGAATAAATTAAGACGTTTTAAATTAATATTTATAAAATAAAAATTATTAACTTTACACTTCTTAACATTGTGTTGATTGAATCAACGTTTTGACTATATTCGATGAAAAAATTTAAGTCAAAAAAATAAATTAAAATTTATAAATATTGATGCTTAATTTATTTCACAAGAAAATAAAATTATAAAATTTTTTTCAAAATAAACTAACTCTGTATTTTTATAATACAAAAACGCGCTAAATATTTTACATAAAAAATATTTTTTTGTGAAAATTAAGTTTAAATTAATAAAGGCGTAACATTTAAGTAACAATAAAATTAAAAAAAATATTTTTAAAACTTAAATTTAAGCATCAAGATTGTGATCCAGTAGACATATATGCATTCAAAATAAAAATATTTTTTGTTACGTTAAAAATTATCATCCGTGATTTTTTGCCAAAGTTGTTGTGCAATTATCCCGTGTTTTTTATTTTGTAGACGTGCAGCAACAATATCAATAACTGAGCTTTTAATGTAGTTACCTTCTATTGATATAAGTTTTCCCGATTTCAGTTCATCTTCTATCATAAAGGATGGCATGTGCCCCCAGGCAACTTTTTGGAGTATAACTTCTTTTTTAGTGTGTTGATCACCAACGGTTATGTGTGGTGAATGTTCAAGAATAAAATGTTTTTTTGAATTAATATCTTTTGATGTTGAACGGATGATGCATTGGGTATATTTTTTTAAGTCTTGGTATTTTATGTTGCGCGTAATCGGTATAGTTAAAAAACCGTTTGCAACAACAGGAATGATTTTTACTTTACAGAAATCTTGGTAATCATATCGTGTGTCTGATTTGTCGATATTGTGCACAATAATATCTGCTTTATTTTCAAATAAACGTTCGTTAACACCTTCAAGATTTTCAAACAGCAAGTCAAGATGAATAAATTTATTTTTTTCTGTAAATTCACGCAGTAACGTTAGCACTGGCGGTAAAGGTGTTATATCACCAATTGCGATGGAAATTTTAGTTTCTTTGTTTTCCTCAAGATGTAATGAGAGGCTTTTTAAATCCTTAACTTCATTTAGCACTTGCAAGCATTGTTGGTAAAAAGCTTGGCCTTGTGCTGTGGGAATGGAGCGATATCCTGTTCTGTCGAATAAAGCAAAACCGAGTTCGTGCTCTAATTTTTTTAGCGCGGTGATAATACTGGGGTGGGTTTTATACAAGTAGTTTGCACCTGCTTGGATGCTTCCTTGCTCTACCACTGCGACATAAGACGTTATTTGATGGAGCGTTATATTCATAATATGTTCATTTTAACTACAGTGTTTGTAATAACTATGTACTATTTTATAACACTATTGCTCGATATCATCAATTTTCATTTAGAAACCGGAGAAAATTAGATGAAAGCGATTATTATTAATCAATATGGTGCTGTTGATCAGCTAGTTATTAAAGATATTCCAGTCCCCGTGCCTCAAGTGGGTGAGGTTCTGGTAAAAGTTAAGGCATTTGGCATTAATCGAGCTGAAGTTTATATGCGCAAGGGTCTTTGGGGGGATGTTGCTAAAGTTAGTGGCATAGAGTGTGTGGGGTTAGTTGAAAATGATCCATCGGGTGTGTTGAGTAATGGCCAAGTTGTGGCAGCAATCATGGGTGGGATGGGTCGTACACGAAACGGCAGTTATGCTGAATATACTTGCTTGCCGGCAAGCAATGTAGTCCCCATTAAAACAACGCTTAGTTGGACAGATTTTGCTGCGATTCCCGAGTCCTATGCGGCTGCATGGAGTTGTTTACACGAAAACATGCATATTAATGAAGGTGATACTATTTTAATTCGTGGCGGTGCATCGGCATTAGGGCAAGCAGCTATAAACATCGCATCAAGCATTAAAGGGGTTACTGTTATTTCATCAGTTAAGTCGATAGAAAATAGTGATTTGTTAAAAAATATTGGATGTTCAGCTGTATTTGTTGAAAATAATTCTTTGAGTGAGGAAGTTCTACAGAAGTTTCCCAATGGGATCAATAGTGTGATGGATATCGTTGGTAATACAACCTTGATCGATTCGCTTAAAATGGTTAGAAAAAATGGATGGGTTTGTAATGCCGGTTTTTTAGGGGGGGATGCTCCGATTTCTTTTAACCCTCTTTCTGACATGCCGCCTTCCGTTAATCTAAATTTCTTTGCAAGTTTTATGTTTGGAACTCAAGACTTCCCAATTAGTGCGATACCATTGCAACAAATTGTTAGTGATGCAGAGGCGGGAAAATATCAGTTTCAACCATCAAAGGTGTTTTCTTTTAGCGATATTCGATTAGCGCATCAATTGATGGAAAGTAATGGTGCTAGGGGTAAAATCGTTATTGAATTATAAATATTACAATTAGCTTTGCCGGGATGACGGTTATTTGGATTATTAAAAATAATCGTTATCTTTGTGTAAACCTCAGGGTGAATATCATTGGTGTAGCTAACGTTTCTTAAATCCCAAATATAGGGAATAATAAATGAAAAACTTGAAATTGATTCCGGTATTGTTGGCAGTGACGGTATTTTCTGGGTGTGTAAATAATCGTCCTTTGTGCCTTTATTAAGTTTCAATCCCGCTTGTTATGCTCTTATTATATTACCAAATCATTGGACTATAACCTTGTTTAATATGATCAGATATTAACTTGCCAACATATTCGACATCTAAATCCAATGCTTGAGCATTTTCGAGGGAACCATCCCTATCTGCAATATGTTTACAAACAACTGCTTTTTTTTCTTCAGCCTGATAGATTTTAAGATTTTTCTGCAGCTGCTCATCTTTGTTTATAAGTTTTTGAGCAGGACCAAAAAATACTATCTTGACATCATCCATCCAGCCTTGTTTTAAAGCGTTAACGGCATACATCATTCCAATACGTGCTTTCTCTAGTTCATTTGTACTTATAATAACTATGATTTTAGTATTCATATTTTCCATATTTTTTAATTAAAATTTTCTAAAAAATGAACTTTTTCAATCTCGAATGATTTTTCTGGTTTTTTATTCCCTGTAAATAACTCAAGTAATTTAGAATGCAGTACAAATATGCCGTTTTTATTACTTGTTAATGTAGTCGGATATGTATTACTTGTTGGCATGGCTCCAACGATATCAAGTTTATTCCAATTTTTATTTGCTTGAAACTTGTAAACAACATTTCCATTTTTACGTCCAGTTGGATCATTGTTTACAGCTATTAGCATGTCACTTTTAGTTAATAGTAAGCCATCAAGCCCTGTAACTTTCCAAATTCCATTTTGTGACATTTTAATTTCTTCTACATTCGTGGATTCATTTATATCAACTTTAAATAACTTACCACTGTCATAGTGAGAAACGATCAAAAAGCCATCTGGATGGAAAACAATACCATTTAATCCAAACTTGCCTTTTTTAACGGACCATCTTGAATCCTTTGCAAAAACACTAACTTTACCAGCGATACTTACTTTATAAATATTTGGTGAAAAGCTATCCGTAACGTAACTATTACCGTGTTTATCAATAGTGACGTCATTTGCAAAAAAGCCACCTTCGGTACTTGAGATTGATAAATCATAATAAGCTAGTTGCTTTTTAGAAGTAAGATCATAAATCGCCAACCCAGCTGTTTTACCTTTCGATTTTTCATTACTATTTTTACCAACACCTGGATCGGCTATACAAACCAATAAGCGATTTCGTTTATTATCTACTTGTAAACCTATTGTTGAAGCGAAGTTGTTATTTTTTACAAATAGTTCTCCTGTGCCACTTGAATTTATTCTCCATACCTCACCTCGTGAGACAGAGCTTACATAAAACAGATTATTTTGAGCGTCATAACTAACTCCTTCTGGATACAAGCTATCATTATTTATAGTGATAGCTTGTTTGGCTGCAAGTGGTAATGATAGAGATACGCCTAGTACAAAACTAAGAATACTGTGTGACTTTTTCATTGGTTACTTCCTCATCTAGTGAATAAGGAAGGTTACTGTATAAAATAAAATTCACTCGCCTGAAACATCCAATCTTTCTACTGTATCAATCAACTGTTCGTCTAAGCTCAGAAGGTGTTAATCCAAAACGGATTTTAAAACGTTCACCAAAACGGGATTGTGATTGATATCCAACAGCATCTGCTATTTGACCTATAGCTTGTGTTGTTTCTAAAAGTAGGGACAGCCCAACGGAAAGACGTATTTCCTCTAATAATTCACGAAAACTACTTTTCTCTCTAAGCAATCTTCTTCGAAGTGAAGATTCACTAACACCTAGATGGGTGCACACATCGTTTAATTGCCACGATCGGGCAGGATCCATCAATAGTAGCTGGCTAACACGGAGTTTCCAACTTGGGTGTTCATTGAGAAGGATATTGCCTACAAGCCCTTCTTGAGCCAGTAAAAGCAATAGCTCGACTTGGCGATGTAGAATTAATTGGATGTCTGAAGGGTAATTTTTCTCCCAAGTAACCATCTGTGAGAGTAACGATAGTATTGTTTTTGGTGATTTCTTGTGCCATTGCGCGGATACATCCCATTGGCCTAAATGAGAACCGTAAATCAATCTAAAATGCTTTAAAGCTTTTTGGTCAAATCGGATAGCTAAGCCTAAATATTTATTCTTTTGATTAGGATAATTGCCAATCCAGATAGTTGTATCTGGTGGTAATATCAACAGCTCCCCATGTTTTATTATCAGGTTAGTGTTATTAATTATTACCTCTTTATGGCCGTCGGCTACAAGTAGCAAAGTAGGTTGATTAAATGGGACTTGATGTATTTGTTGAGGCTTAGAAGAGTTATAAATACTCATATAGTGGTGCTTAGGAGTTGTTTCTTTTTTAGGATAGCTCAGTAGGATGTTTCTAAGGTTGGCTAGAGTTTCAGGCATTTTTTGGCAATCATTAATTAAGTAACGTCAGTATAAGATAAGAAATAGATTTTCCGGAGAGTTTGAGCTATATCTTTTAGTATCAACGCCTAGTTAAACTGCGGAGAGAACGGGTGCATTTTTTGCGCTCTTTGCAAAAAACGTGCGGGTTCTCGGAGTTAGCTTTGAACTTTTTGTTAGCATCTAATTACTTAATGCTTTTAAAACTGCCTTTGGTTCTTTAGCCACAACATTAAGTAAGACCAAAGCAGGTCCTTGAGGCGTACGATCACCACGCTCCCAATGTCGTAAAGTGCTAACACTGATACCAAATGCTGATGCAAATTCATTTTGAGACATTCCAACTTTAGCTCGAATATTTTTAACATCAACAGGAGTAAAGTTATGCACCACAGCTTTACTTTTTTTCTCTTTTGAGAACTCTAAAGCTTCATCAAGACCTTGTTTAATACTATCAAATGCTTTACTCATTTTAACCTCCGTAGGATTTGACAATTAATGAGGTTATTTTAGCTAAATCATTACTTTCACTTTTAGTAAGATTAGCTTTTTCGCCTTTACCAAATAGGGTCAATAGGAATAATGGTATAGATTCATTGTGATAATAATAGATAATACGAACTCCACCACTTTTACCTCGACCTTGAACAGACCACCGTAGTTTACGTATACCACCAGTACCTTGCATAAGATCACCTGCTGCTGGATGTGCAGCTAAATTATTGATAATACTGTGTTTTTCTGAACTACTTAATAATTTGTCAGATTTCTTTAGGAATTCAGGAAGTTCTAGACTGTATGCACAATTTAAGTGTAATCCATTGGATTATAGCTGTCAATGTGGTTTATTTAATGCTAACAGTAATATATACGGCTCTACAATATAATTTATAGACAGTAATTCAGGGGCTGCTTTTTCCAGTATTGCAAGAAAAGGGCTATCCGGCTAAATTTTAGCGCAAACCCAAATAGCTATCTGAAACTAGGATTCATTGATTCGGAGGAGCAATGGTGTCGGCTTGCCTGGTTTTATTACTGCGTATCCTGCTAAAAAATGTTTGTAATATTTATTTGTTTAATAAGCATTTTCGTTTATTGAATGACGTTATAAAAATTCAACCCGACTATCAAGCCGTCCAAGTTGACAGCGTAATACGGTAAACTCTTGATGAAAGCCGGGTTAACATCAAAAAAGAGCTGGCGGAGCCTCACGTTAAGATGCCTTTCAAAGCTAGCATTGTTTTTGGTCTTATTTTGTCGCGACCGTAGTTGTAGTGTCTTGGCTGGAATTACCGCTAAATGATAAATGTTGATTTTCAATTGTTTAAAAACCTTAATGATCTTAACCGCAATTCGTTGTACGCTTAACACATGAGAAAACGTGGCTTAGGTAGAGATTTAAACGCATTGCTGGGTGGTAATGCTAAAAAAATGGTAAACACCGATACTAGTGCAGCTAGTGGTGAGCCTTCAAAAGACGGTGATTTGCGGATATTACCGGTGGATGTCTTACAACGTGGTCGTTATCAACCGCGTCATGAAATAGAACCTGGGGCATTACAAGAACTTGCGGATTCGATTAAGGCGCAAGGGGTGGTGCAGCCTATTGTTGTTCGTCCCATTTCGGAACCTGGGAAGTATGAAATAATTGCTGGTGAGCGCCGCTGGCGTGCATGCCAATTAGCGGGTATACACGAAATTCCGACGGTGATTCGTGATGTACCGGATCAAACTGCGATGGCGATGGCTTTGATTGAAAACATTCAGCGAGAGGATTTAAACCCGATTGATGAATCAATGGCGTTGCAGCGTTTGATTGATGAATTTGGCTTAACACAGCAAGAAACCGGTGATGCAGTCGGGCGATCACGTTCGGCGGTTGCGAATTTATTGCGTTTGCTGAGTTTAAATAGCGAAGTTAAAACCATGCTCGAAAAAGGTGAGCTGGAAATGGGGCATGCACGGGCATTGCTTGCTATCGAAGGCGGCCAACAAACCTTGATTGCGCGTGAAGTGGTTAAGAAAGGGTTGTCTGTTCGAGAAACCGAGCAATTAGTGCGTAAAGAAAATCAGCCTAAAAATAACAATACAAATTCGCCCAAGACGATTCAAAAAGATCCAAACGTGCAGCAATTGCAAACCGATTTATCAGAAAAGCTAGGTGCTAAAGTTCAAATTGAATATAACGCCAAGGGTAAGGGCAAGTTGGTGGTACAATATAATAGCTTTGATGAGCTGGATGGTATTATTGAGCATATTAAATAGCTTGGACTCCGGTTAAGCAAAAGCCATGTTAATTCTGTCGTCTTTATATTATGTGCTTGTTGAATTTCTCATCTAAACTAGGCTTGGGATAAGTCAATGGGATGCAATATCGATGAATTCGAATTTTTTGTGATTATATTTTGACTATTTTAGTATTTAAGCAACTTCGAATTTAAAATTCATTAATGACGGTATTGATTCGTTTTTCTCTAGGCATTATAATGCGCGCGCTGCTGTAGTCTGCTGGTGATATTAGTGGTGTATTTAACATTAAGGTCATCAAGCATGAATTTCGCTGAGAAAGCCTTTTGGCAAACATTTTACCGACTGGTATTGATTCAATCAATATTGGTGTTAGGCTTGGCGGCGATACTTTTCAGTATGTATGAAAAGACTAGCGAGTTTTCCATGGCGCTTATTTATGGTGGATTTGTCAGCATTAGCGTCACCGTGTTGCGCGCTTGGCGACTAAAGCTTGCAACAAAAGAGGCCGATAGGGTCTTAGAAAAGAATTTCGCAGCCTCGGAGGCTGACTCAAAGTCTCAATCTAAAATGGAATTAGATATTACTGCTCAAAGCAGCGCCAAAACGGACGCTCGAGTAGATGCTTTTGAATTATTTAAAGGCTTTGCCTTAGGTTATATTGTCGCTATTGCATTATTAGCGTTTGGCCTGAGTGGTTTAAAGCTTGAACCTGCTGCGGTTATTATTGGTTTTGTTACCGCGCAGCTTGGACATTTTTTTGTTCGCCCCCCGAGACCGGGTGCTGGGCGGCGCTAAAACTAAAATAGTTTTAGCGAGTCTGTTAAGACTCTATGCTGATTAATTTGGCGTAAATAACGAATTTTATAAATTTTTGAGTACTATATACATGTCAACTGAGACGGCACTAACTTCTGCACAATATATTCAACATCATCTAACGAACTGGACCTATGGAAAAGACCCAGAAACGGGTATTTGGGGTTTTGCACATTCTGCGGCTGAAGCCAAAAGTATGGGCTTTATGGCAATTCATGTTGATACCATGTTTTGGTCAATATTTTTAGGTGTTTTCTTTTTATTCTTTTTCAGCAAAGCAGCAAAAAAGGCGACTACCGGTATTCCGGGTGGCTTACAAAATTTTGTTGAATGGATTGTTGAGTTTATCGATACCAGTGTGCGCGGTTCGTTTTCGCATAAGAGTAATTTAGTTGCGCCATTAGCACTGACCATATTTGTGTGGATCTTTTTAATGAACTTTATGGATTTGGTTCCGGTAGATTGGTTACCGTCGCTAGCAGGTATCATTGGTGAATCTGTGTTTGGTGCTGATCCTCATCACGTTTACTTTAAAGTAGTACCAACGACTGATCCAAATGCGACATTTGGCATGGCGATTGCGGTATTTTTCTTAACGATTTTTTATACTATTAAAAACAAAGGTGTGGGTGGTTTTGTTGGTGAATTAACACTGCAACCATTTCAATCTAAAAATAAGGCAGTGATGGGGTTCTTTATTCCAATTAACTTCTTATTGGAATTCGTATCACTAATTGCAAAACCAATTTCATTGGCATTACGGTTATTCGGTAACATGTATGCTGGTGAAATGATTTTTATCTTAATCGCAATGATGTTTAGCACCGGAATCACAATGGGTGTGCTGGGTGGCTTCTTGCAATTAGGTTGGGCAATATTTCATATTTTAATTATTACTTTGCAAGCATTTATCTTTATGACACTAACTATCGTGTATATGGATATGGCACATTCAGAGCATTAATACAGAAACAAATTCAGAAATTTAAACTTTAAATATTAGTAATAGGAGATAGAAATGACAGAAGCAGTTGCAATGCTATATATCGCAGGCGCATTAATGATGGGTCTAGGTGCTTTAGGCGCAGCAGTAGGTATTGGTGTTCTCGGTGGACGCTTTCTTGAAGGCGCAGCTCGTCAACCAGAATTAATCCCAATGTTACGTACACAGTTCTTCATCGTAATGGGTCTTGTCGATGCGGTACCAATGATTGCTGTTGGTATTTCAATGTACATTTTATTCGCTGTAGCAGCAGTTTAATACACGAATAATCGGACTTTAAATTAAGACGAAGGTTCTAATATGAACATTAATTTAACACTTATCGGGCAGTCAGTTGTATTTGCATTGTTTGTCTGGTTTACGATGAAGTTTGTGTGGCCACCGATAATGGCTGCGTTAACAGAACGTAAAAAAGCCATTGCAGATGGTATTGCAGCCGGCGAACGTGGCGCTCATGAAAAAGAATTGGCCGAAAAACGTGCTATTGAAAAATTGAATGAAGCCAAGCAAGAAGCGCAAGACATTATTAGCCAAGCACAAAAACGTGCTAGTGAAATTGTTGAAGCAGCTAAAGGCGATGCGCGTACTGAAGGCGAACGTATTATTACTGCGGCAAATGCCGAAGTTGAACAGGAAGTTAATCGGGCTCGTGAAGAATTACGTGGTCAGGTTGCAACGCTTGTTGTTTCTGGTGCTAGCAAAATATTAAAACGCGAAGTTGATGCGGCTGCTAACGAAGATATCTTAAAAGATTTAGTGGCTCAACTTTAAAAACGAACTGTAGGTGAAATAAATAGCATGGCAGAAAAAATTACCATTGCACGACCTTATGCTCAAGCCGCGTTTGATATTGCAAAAGATAATAACGATCTTAAATCATGGTCTGAAATGTTACAGTTTTTATCCGCTGTGACATCCGATGCAACCATGATAGCGATGATTCAAAATCCACGGTATCAAACTCAAGACTTAATTGATGCGGTGTTGAAGATTTGTGGTGATCGTTTGAATCTAGTGGCACAAAATTTTGTTCGAGTTGTTGCGAGCAATAAACGTTTAAACGTATTACCCGAAATTGCTCAAGCTTTTGAAGCGCACCGAGCCACAGAAGAAGGCACGATTGATGCTGAAGTTATTTCTGCATTTAAATTAGGTGCAGCCCAAAAGAAAGCGTTGGTTAATGCGCTTAAAAAGCGTCTTGGTCGAGAAATAAATTTGACTACTAAAATTGATAAATCACTAATTGGTGGCAGCATTGTACGTGCTGGTGATATGGTGATTGATGGTTCTGTTACAGGGCAACTAGATAAGCTTGGACAAAAGCTTGGCGTCCTTTAAACGATATTAGTTTGAAGCCTTAAATATAGGCACAAAGAGGAAATAAAAATGCAACTTAATCCCGCTGAAATCAGTGAATTAATTAAGAAACAGGTTGAGAATTTCGACTCTGCTACTGAAGCCCAAAATGAAGGTTCAGTGGTTAGTATTACCGATGGTATTGTTCGAATTCATGGCTTAAACGATGTTATGCAAGGTGAAATGATTGAGTTCCCTGGCAATACATACGGTATGGCGTTGAACTTAGAACGTGATTCTGTTGGTGCTGTGGTTTTAGGTGATTACTTGCATCTTACTGAAGGCGACAAAGCGAAATGTACCGGTCGTATTTTAGAAGTTCCAGTTGGTGAAGGTTTATTAGGCCGCGTGGTTGATAGTTTGGGTATTCCTATCGATGGTAAAGGTCCAATTAAATCAGACGGGACCTCTCCAATTGAGAAAATCGCTCCTGGTGTTATTGAACGTCAATCAGTTGATCAACCCGTTCAACTCGGTTTGAAATCAGTTGATGCGATGGTTCCAATCGGTCGTGGTCAACGAGAATTAATTATTGGTGACAGACAAACGGGTAAAACTGCGGTGGCAATTGATGCGATTATCAATCAAAAAAGCACCGGCATTAAATGTATTTACGTTGCTATTGGTCAAAAAGCTTCATCAGTCGCGAACGTTGTTAAAAAATTAGAAGAGCATGGTGCTATGGCTCACACTATTGTGGTGTCTGCCAGTGCTTCTGAATCGGCAGCCATGCAATATATTGCACCTTACTCGGGTTGTACTATGGGTGAGTTCTTCCGCGATAAAGGCGAAGACGCGTTAATCATTTATGATGATTTAACCAAACAAGCCTGGGCTTATCGTGAAGTCTCCTTATTATTACGTCGTCCTCCGGGTCGTGAAGCTTATCCGGGTGACGTGTTCTATTTGCATTCTCGTTTATTAGAACGTGCCTCACGTATTAATGCTGAGGAAGTAGAGCGTTTAACGGGTGGTAAAGTAAAAGGTAAAACCGGTTCGTTAACCGCCTTGCCGATTATTGAAACCCAAGCCGGTGACGTATCGGCTTTCGTGCCAACCAATGTTATTTCAATTACCGATGGCCAAATTTTCTTGGAATCCGATTTGTTTAATGCTGGTATTCGTCCTGCGATTAATGCGGGTTTATCCGTGTCGCGTGTGGGTGGTGCAGCACAAACCGGTATCATTAAGAAATTAGGTGGTGGTGTTCGTTTGGATTTGGCGCAATATCGTGAGCTTGCCGCGTTTGCTCAGTTTGCTTCTGATTTAGATGAAGCGACACGTAAGCAAATTGAGCGTGGTCAACGTGTCACCGAATTAATGAAACAAAAACAATATTCGCCGATGACCGTTGCCGAACAAGCCGTGTCACTATTTGCTGCGAATGAAGGTTATTTAGATGATGTTCCTGTTAATAAAATTGTTGATTTTGAAGAAGCCATGCAATCAGGAATAAAATCGGCTAATGCTGATTTGTTAGAAAAAATTAATACTGACGGTAAGTTGGATGATGGTATTGCTGCTGAGCTTAAAGCGGCTATTGAAAAATTCAAATCAACCAGTACGTATTAGGTTTTACAGTAACGACATTACATTCGCCTTATGTCTCAATGAGATATAGCTGCGAATAAAATAAGAGACTATATAGATGGCAGTTGGTAAAGAGATACGAACCCAGATATCGAGTATTCAAAATACTCAGAAGATTACGAGTGCCATGGAAATGGTTGCGGCGAGTAAAATGCGTAAAGCACAAGAGCGCATGTCTGCATCACGACCTTATGCCGATAAGATTCATGAAGTAATTCAACATTTAGCGTTTGCTGCAACTGAATATAAGCACCCTTATTTAGAACAGCGGGAAGTTAAAAAAGTCGGTTATATTATTATTTCATCTGATCGGGGCTTGTGCGGTGGTTTAAACAGTAATTTATTTCGTGCGACAGTTAAAGATTTAGCGCTGTGGCAAGAAAAAAATATTCCTATCGACATGTGTACTATCGGTTCTAAAGCCAGTAGTTTTTTTAGTCGGGTTAAATTAAATTTGCGCGGCCAAAAAACTCAAATTGGTGATTCACCGAGTATCAATGAATTAATTGGTACCGTTAAAATTATGCTAGATGCTTACAATAACGGTGAAATAGATCGCTTGTATCTGGTTTACAATAAGTTTGTCAACACCATGACACAAGAGCCAACACCGGTGCAGTTATTGCCGCTTGAAAAAATCGAGAAAGAAAAAGAACTTAAATATCATTGGGATTATATTTATGAGCCTGATGCTAAATCGGTTTTGGACGGTTTGTTGACACGTTATATCGAGTCATTAGTGTATCAAGGTGTGGTCGAAAATATTGCCTGTGAAATGGCTGCTCGAATGGTTGCGATGAAAAGTGCGACTGATAATGCAGGTGATCTTATTTCCGATTTACAATTGGTTTACAACAAAGCACGACAAGCATCGATTACGCAAGAATTGTCAGAAATTGTTGCGGGTGCGGCAGCGGTTTAAAACGTTGTGGTAGTCGATTTAGG
>VAPM010151026.1_pt1 | contig 19856 bp, 17 predicted proteins | sample 3395091 | NCBI WGS metagenome assembly VAPM01 (sample SAMN08290445, study PRJNA428436) | hydrothermal vent metagenome | isolation source: Deep-sea hydrothermal vent chimney 3 | place: Pacific Ocean: Juan De Fuca Ridge | reverse complement strand
GGCGTGGGTGTGTCCGTGGTCAACGCCTTGTCGAAACATCTCGAAGTCTGGGTGCGACGCGGCGGCAAGGAGTACAACATCTCCTTCGCTGACGGCAACAAAGTCTCCGACCTCGAAGAAGTAGGCACGGTGGGCAAGCGTAACACTGGCACCACAATACAATTCTGGCCCGATCCTCACTTTTTTGATTCAAACAAATTTTCTGTGCCACGGCTCAAACATGTGTTGCGCGCCAAGGCTGTGTTATGTCCTGGTCTGAAAGTCAGCTTTTACGAGGAAAAAACCGACGAAACCAGCGAATGGTGTTACGAAGACGGTCTGCGTGATTACCTGATGGACGAACTGCAAGGCCAGCCCACCCTGCCGGAAGACCCCTTCATGGGCAGCTTTGCGGGCAACACCGAGGCAGCCGACTGGGCGGTGCTGTGGTTACCCGAAGGTGGTGAGTCCGTTAGTGAAAGTTACGTTAATCTGGTGCCCACTGCCCAAGGTGGCACTCATGTTAACGGTCTGCGCACCGGCCTCACCGAAGCCATGCGCGAGTTTTGCGAATTTCGTAACCTGTTGCCGCGCGGCGTCAAACTTGCCCCGGACGATGTGTGGGACAAAGTGAGTTACATCCTCTCGGTGAAAATGGCGGACCCCGCCTTCTCCGGCCAGACCAAGGAGAGGCTCTCCTCCCGTGAATGCGCACCGTTTATCTCCGGCGTCGTGAAAGACTCGTTCAGCCTGTGGCTCAACCAGCACACCGAGCAGGGCGAAGCCATCGCCGAACTGGCTATTGCCAATGCGCAAAGCCGCCTGCGTGCCGGTAAAAAAGTGGTGCGTAAAAAAATCACCCAAGGCCCGGCTTTGCCCGGAAAACTGGCAGATTGTTCATCGTCTGATCCAGAACAAGGTGAATTGTTTTTGGTGGAAGGTGATTCTGCCGGTGGCTCCGCCAAACAGGCGCGTGACAAGGAATTTCAGGCCATTATGCCCTTGCGCGGCAAAATTCTGAACACCTGGGAAGTGGATGCCAGCGAAGTGCTGGGTTCGCAGGAAGTCCATGACATTGCCGTGGCCATCGGTGTTGATCCCGGTTCCGACAAACTGGATGGTCTGCGTTACCGGAAAATCTGCGTGCTTGCCGACGCCGACTCTGATGGCGCGCACATTGCCACGCTGCTGTGCGCACTGTTTCTGCGCCATTTCCGTCCACTGGTACAAGCAGGCAACGTGTACATCGCCATGCCACCGTTGTATCGTATTGACGTGGGTAAAGAGGTCTATTATGCGTTAGATGATGCGGAAAAACAGGGAGTGCTGGACCGCATCGCCGCAGAAAAACTGCGAGGTAAAATCAACGTACAACGGTTCAAAGGTTTGGGTGAAATGAATCCCAAACAACTGCGGGAAACCACATTGGCACCGGATACCCGACGATTGGTGCAGCTCACCATTGAGCCGGGCGATAACACCAACCAGATGATGGATATGTTGCTGGCGAAAAAACGAGCGTCAGATCGCAAGGCATGGTTGGAGACGAAGGGGGATTTGGCAGAGGTTTGATACATTCAAGCCAGACTTTGGGAAACAGGAGATAACGTTGTGTTATCAGCCGTACAAGATGTGAAAGATCTGATCGATCATTTGCCCGATGATGCCAGCATTGAGGATATTCAATATCACCTTTATGTGCTGGAAAAGATTCGTCGCGGGCAGGCGGATATTCGTGATGGCAAGCATTTCAGCAGTGAAGAGGCCAGGGAGCGGTTAAGCTGTGTAGGTTGGGGTGAGGAACGAACCCCAACAAGCGGTGTTCCGCATAACCCACCAGAGAGGATAAAGAATTGCAATATCGACGGACCGATATCGCGGGTGGAACCTATTTTTTCACCGTAAATTTGGTAGAACGGAAACGCACATTATTGATCGATCAGGTAGACGTATTACGTAAGGCGATTAATAAGGTCAAACAAAAACATCCATTTGTCATTGATGCCATGGTTGTGCTTCCTGATCATTTACATATGTTGTGGACTTTGCCGCAGGGGGATCATGATTACCCGACACGCTTAATGTTGATTAAGGCAGGCTTTTCTCGATTGATTGAAAAGGGCGAGTATCGTAATGCCAGTCGGCAAGCCAAAGGCGAGCGAGGAATTTGGCAGCGACGATATTGGGAGCACTTGATTCGAGATGAGCGGGATTACGCCAATCATGTGGATTGCATTCATTACAATCCGGTAAAGCACGGACATGTGGAACGAGCGTCAACTTGGCAGTATTCGAGTATTCATCGTTACATTCGGGCCGGGGTGATAGAACGGGATTGGGGAGGAGGTAAGGGTGTTCCCGAGAGTGGTGGATTTGGTGAGCGTTGATGGATTTGTTGGGGTTCGTACCTCACCCCAACCCAACCTACGGGCTGACATCACCCACCCAAAATCATGAAAAACGAGAGGAGACCATATGCGAGGTTCCCAACCTACGGTCTAGATTATTCATGTGAGGCAGGATGGTATGGTAAAAGAATCTTATCTTTGGGCAACAATGCTTACGCTAATGTTTGCCGGAATGTCTGAATGGAGTTCGAGCACATTTTCTATCGTTTGGGATTATGCATACTCGAACCCAGACACTATGACGCAGGGGTGGGTTGTGAAATCAGAGGTAGTTAATGCGGGAAGATTTGGAGCACTACATTTTAGGTTTCGTTATGGCTACGCGGCTCATAACAAATTGTATTTGGGGTCTCAAATTAGCTATGGCTCAAACATCTTGCATCCATCCGAAATGCAGAAGAAGTATCCGGAGGGCAAGAAAATTATTGTTTATTATGACTCCTCTAAGCCGGGGTATTCGACTCTTGTGAAAACCTCTATAGGGTTAGAAATCTATGTGCTTATTATAAGTCTTGTATTCATCTTTATCGTAATGTTAGTGCTATTCAGGCGATTAGATTACGGAAGTTAGATTTATAGAAATAAAAAAATATCAGGGGATTAATTAAACTTCTCCACCATTATCAATAAAAGACTAAACAATGACAGAAACAATCGAACTAAACTACGAAGGCGTAGAACAACAACCTCTCAGCATCTTCACTGAGAACGCTTACCTTAACTACTCCATGTACGTGATCCTGGATCGCGCCTTGCCTCATATCGGCGATGGTCTGAAACCTGTGCAACGGCGCATCGTCTATGCCATGTCCGAACTGGGCTTGAAAGCTGGGGCTAAGTACAAAAAATCCGCACGTACTGTGGGTGATGTGCTGGGCAAGTTCCATCCGCATGGTGATTCAGCCTGTTACGAGGCGATGGTGTTGATGGCTCAGCCGTTTTCCTATCGTTATCCACTGGTGGATGGGCAGGGTAACTGGGGTGCGCCGGATGATCCAAAATCATTTGCGGCGATGCGTTATACCGAGTCGCGTTTGGCGAAGTATTCGGAGTTGCTGCTCAGCGAGGTGGGGTTGGGTACGGTGGATTGGATGCCGAATTTCGATGCGACTTTGGAGGAGCCGTCGGTGTTACCGGCGCGAGTACCGAACCTGTTGTTGAACGGCACGACCGGTATTGCGGTGGGCATGGCGACGGATATTCCACCACACAACCTGCGCGAAGTAGTGAATGCCTGCGTGCATTTACTGGATGCCCCCAAAGCGACACTGGCAGATATTTGCGAATATGTGCAGGGACCGGATTATCCCACCGACGCAGAGATCATCACGCCGCGTAATGAACTGATCGCCATGTATGAAAAAGGTGGTGGCTCGGTGCGTATGCGTGCGGTATGGGAGAAGGAAGACAATGCCGTGGTGGTGACAGCACTGCCGCATCAAGTGTCCGGTAACAAAGTGCTGGAGCAAATCGCTGCGCAGATGAATGCGAAGAAGTTACCCATGGTGGAAGATTTGCGCGATGAATCTGATCATGAAAACCCCACTCGCTTGGTGATTGTGCCGCGCTCCAATCGCATTGATCTTAATGAGTTGATGGCGCATTTATTTGCGACGACGGATCTTGAGCGGACTTACCGTGTGAACATGAACATCATCGGCCTTGATGGCAGGCCGCAGGTGAAAAATTTGCACACGCTGCTCAGGGAGTGGCTGGTGTTTCGCACTGACACTGTGCGCCGACGGCTGGAATATCGTCTGGAAAAAGTGAAGCGTCGTTTGCATTTACTGGATGGTTTACTGATTGCGTTTCTCAATCTTGATGAAGTGATTCACATTGTCCGCACCGAGGATGAACCCAAATCGGTATTGATGAAACGCTTCAAGCTCACTGACGAGCAGGCGGATTATATTCTTGACACCAAGCTGCGTCAGCTGGCACGTCTGGAAGAAATGAAAATCCGTGCCGAGCAGGAAGAGCTGGCAGCAGAGCGTGACAAACTGGAAAAAACCCTGGGCTCAAAAGTGCGATTGAAAACGCTGGTACGCAAGGAGTTGATCGCTGACGCGGAAGAATATGGTGACGACCGACGTTCCCCCATTGTTGAACGTGGTGCAGCTCAGGCGCTGGATGAAACGGCATTGATCAGCGCTGAGCCTGTCACGGTTGTGTTGTCGGAGAAGGGCTGGATTCGGGTGGCCAAAGGTCATGATGTGGATGCTGCGGGTCTTAATTACAAAGCGGGTGATGATTTTAAAGCGGCGGCTTGTGGCCGCAGTAATCAGCAAGTGGTGTTTTTGGATGCCAGTGGGCGCTCGTATTCCATTGCGGCGCATACACTGCCATCAGCACGCGGGCAGGGCGAACCGCTTACGGGGCGTGTGACGCCACCCGATGCCGCCGGTTTTGTTGATGTACTTGCGGGTAAAGGCAGTGATTTGTATTTGCTGGCCAGTGATGCGGGGTATGGTTTTGTGACCCGGCTGGAAAATATGTACGCCAAAAATAAATCGGGTAAGGCTTTGTTGAAATTACCCAAGGGTGCGCGCGTGTTACGGGCCTGTGCTGTTAACGATGTCGCCAGTGACCGCATTGTAGCGGTAACCACTGAAGGGCGTATGTTGATTATCCCGCTGCAAGAGTTACCGGAGATGGCCAGAGGTAAAGGCAATAAGATTATTGGTATTCCTCCTGCGCGGGTGGCAAATCGTGAAGAGTATGTTGTGGGAGTTGCGGTTATTTCTGCGGGTGATAGTTTGACCATTTATTCGGGTAAACGTCATTTGACACTTAAACCCAGGGATATCGAACACTACGAGGGTGAGCGTGGTCGTCGTGGCTCTAAACTGCCGCGTGGTTTTCAGCGGGTGGATAATGTTTCTGTCAGTGGTACAGTAAATGCTGGGGTGATTGAGAAATAGTAATGACCATTGATTTACTGCAATGGTGGGATCGCTTGCCTTATGTGGGTACAAAGGGCGAAGCGGCTGCACCACGGATTGTCCCATTAAAATTAGATGTACCGATGATGCGTGTGCGCAACCGGCATACACAGGAAAAGCTGCAACCACCACCAGATAGCTGGAAAGACCTGAACAAGTATCCAACGGAATTGCTGCGCAAAGTTGATCGTTATTTACAACGTGTTAATACAGAGAAAATGCGTAACAGCAAACGTATGGCCTGGATTGAGCTGGCCTTGCAATATGCCTGTCCAGCCATGAGAAAAATCTATTCTGAGCACTACAAGTCTGAAGCATTGCCAGAATCACATGATCGACGTGAAGGATTGATGGCAGCAATTAATGTATGCGGTCAATTGGCTGTAGGTTATAAGCGTCAGCTGAATGAAGACTTTTCTTTGCCCGATACCCGATATGCCCGAGTGCGCCCCCGAGTGCGCCATCATGCCTTGCGTATTTTGGAATTACTGCGCATGGAGCAACGTTTACGTGCTATGCGGTATCAAAAGTTATCGGAAAAGAGCTGGCAGGACTGCCATCAGATATTTTTTGCCCTTTCCCAATGTGAAGATATTGATGAGCAACGGTTGTCGCTCAATTGCTTGCAGGTGTTGTTGGACAGTTCTGCCAATGAAAGCACACGCCGGACGCCGATAATGACATCATTAAACCTGGTTTATCTTTCTATCCAGTTTAATGGTTTGTTTAACATCAGTGCCTTGTTATGCCAAAAACTACACGTGATAGATGCACAAATTGCAAACGTCATCGACTCAATTACGATTATTCCAGATCATGGTAAAAAGCTGGGGCGAGGAAAGCTGTTGATTTATTATGGTCAGGATTGTCCGCCATATTTTAAACGCCAGGATGAAATACACCGGAAAAAACAGCTTGCATGGTTAAAGGCCCGTGGTGAGTTTTGTACGGGTGAAGCAATTTCAGCAGAATATAAGCTGAGAGCCATCATCGTTGATGTTGCACCGTTGGATGCAATGTTGATGCAAGAACATCAGCGATTATTAACACGGTTTGAATCACAGGATTTCATTGAGGGGGTGAAAGCAAAAGGGGGAGGGAATAAATACAATACTGTTGCTGACCAGGATGATTTGGCCAATTTGTTGACCATAGATGCCATGTGTGATGGTTTGCAACTGAAGCAGCGCAAGGAAGAAAGAGAATATATTCTTGGCCAGAAAATATTGTATGTGTACAACGGATTTATGTCAGTTTACAAATTGCTGGTGGATCTGGCGACAGAAAAAAAGAATGAAACCCCCGGTCTGACAAGTGATAACGCTTTGCGTGATGCGTTGGCTGGTCGTTCGGCATTGATTGCTGCTGATTTACAGGATAATGAATTTGGTCAGTGGTTTGTGGTTGATAAAAGTGAGGGTGGGGTTCACATCAAAACACGAGAAAGTGAATTCACGACGGCCTTGTTTATTGGTCAGGTAGTGGCGTTTGCCTATTCGCGTGAAGAGCTTGCCAAACCGGCCCTGGGTTATGTAGTGCGCCTGCGCCGCAGTATCAGTAAAGAAATTGAAGTGACTATTCGTATTTTATCAAAGACCATTGTTGCTACTGCCGTGCAAAATGATTTTTTAACTCAAAACGACATGGCTCTCCCTGCCATCGTGCTTGAGAGTGATGGCACGGCTGGGCGGCGCTTGATGTTGCACCACAGTCACCGTTTGTCATCAGGCACTCTGGTAAAGACTGAGCTGGATCAGCAACAAACAGAGATTATTTCCGAGATGCTGAAAATTCAGCGGGAATTTGTGGTTTATTCGCTGCTGGAAAAATCGTAATCCAGCGATGTTTCCGGTTGTTGTAAATAGAACCCCTGAATAAAGTTGACGCCGTGCTGCCATAATACGGCCAGACAGGCAGGGTCTTGCACATGCTCGGCAATGGTTAATATATTGTGAGCCCGGCCAGCCTCAGCAACTTGCTGAATGATACGTTGGCTTTCTTCACTGGCTGCGTTGTTGATATGGCTGCCGTCAATTTTCAGGTATTTCAGTTTCAGGTGTTTCAGGTAGGCAAAATCATCTGATTCTTTTCCTGCGTGGTCGAGCGCCATGTTGCAATGTAACTGTGAGAGCCCGTCGGAGAAGGTTTTGGCGGCTTTGATATTTTCCTGAGCTATTTGTTCGCTGACTTCAAATACCAAGCTGTCGCCGTGTAAGCGCGCAGCCTGCAATAATTTGCTGATCCACACCAGCAGGCTCGGGTCGCGTAAAGAGTCGGCCGATATTTTGATAAAAAACTGGATTTCCTTGCCCACTTTGCGTTTGTCGAGAATAGCCTTGGCGGCATTTTTGATCACCCACTTATCAATTTCTTTCATAAGTCCAGCCTGCTCGGCAGCCTCAAGAAAATCACAGGGCATGATGAGGGTGTTGTTCTGGTCTTGTAAGCGCAACAAAACTTCATAACGCTCACCCGGTTCGGCATGTAGGCTGACGATAGGCTGATAGTGCAATACAAATCGGTTGTTTTTGAGAGCAAGCTCCAGCAGTGTAGAAATGCGTTTGTCGGCCTCTAGGCTGGCCAGGGCATCTTCTTCGGAAAATACATGTACCTGGTTGCCGCCTTTTTCCTTGGCGCTATTGCAAGCCATTTCTGTTTGAGAGACCGCTTTTTTTACATCGCTGGTGGTTTCAGTGATAGTTGAGATGCCAATGCTAAAGGTTGTGGTGACGGCTTTTTCTTCTACCTCAAATATTTTTTCAGCCAATCCTTCACACAGTTTTTTAGCCAGTTTTTCAGCCAGTTTTTGTTGTTGGCCGGAAAGGATGACGGAAAAAATAGTGCCGGCATAGCGCGCGATGTGAACGTTGTCTTCAGGGAGGATTTCCTGAATATATTGAGCAATGTCAGACAACACCAGATCACTTTCGGCGATGCCAAGCGTGTCTTTGATGTTCTTGAAATTGTCCGGCTCGATATACAGCAATGCAAATTTGTCTTCGTTTTTGTTGGCGTGGTTGATCGCATCCTGCACTTTTCCCATGAAATACTGGTTGTTGTACAGGCCAGTTAACAAGTCCTGCTGGCGAAGTTGTTCAATCTCTTTTTCGAGCGCTTTGTTGTTGCTTTTACGATGTATCATCACCTGGGTGCAGGCTTCACCATCAATGCTGGCGCGTGAAAACTCCATGGTGGCGGCAAAGGCTTCTCCATCTTCACGTACAGCCTGATATTCGAGCGCACCTTCTGGCGGTTGGTTGTTATTGATGCCGCGTAATACGTCTTTGAAACCCTGTTGTTCGTCCGGGATGATAAGGTCCATGATGGGGATGCTTCTCAGGTCTTCAATATCTTCATAACCGAAAATATCCTGATAGCTTTGGTTGGCATAAATGTGCATGCCCTCATGGATGTAAGCAATGGGGTCGCGTGAGCTATCGATTAACACACGGTTACGTTTTTCGCTTTCGTGATAGAGGCTTTTGCAACGACGGTGCTCGCGGCGCTCACGAAGGTTGTTTATTTCTCTTTCTATGACCAGCAGGAGATGTTCTTGCGCTTCGTCGGAAACCACATTGCTAGCACCGGCCTTCAGCAGCTCAATGATGGTGGCATTGTCAGGGTTGTGGCCAAAAACAATGCTGGGAATATCATTGCCGCTTTTTTTGATGATGGAAAGTGCTTGAATCGCCGGGAAGGCGCCCGTTTGTTGGGCAGCAAGCAGCAAATCCCAGGTTTGGCTCTCCAGGGCTTCTTGCAGGTCTTCCGCGTCTTCGATGTATTTGTGACGAATGGCGTAACCCGCATTTCTTAATGCACTGACCAGCGCTTCTGCTTCGTTGGCAGATTCTTCCAAAATGAGAGGGCGGATGACATTTCCAGTATCCAAAAGTGGCTCCTAAAATTATGAGTGTTATTGGGGCGGCAGAATTAACCCGAGGTACTTTGAGTCAGATTGTTTTTCGAGAAAAGATTGTTAAATCAGTGTCCATACGGCGTCGAATTCGTCATCTGCCTTTATATCAGTCGATGGTTTTATTTCTTTCTGAACATTTTCAAGTACGGTAAATTCAAACTGAGAGAATACACCAGTCGATTCCAGTTGTTTAGTGAGTTTGATGAGTGTGCGGCGTCCGTGGACGTTGGCAATCAGTTGGTCATCAGTTTGGTGCCAAGCATGCGTGATCAGTGTGGCAGGTTGATCAATGCTGGACAATCGGGGTAATACCAAGCTGCGCTGATATTTTTCCGCAGTGTCATCTTTAGTGATGGCCGAAAGCGCAATAGCGTCGGCACAGGGTGCCAGTTTCTGGATGCCAAGCTCAAGCCCGTTTTTCCAGTTTTTTATGCGGCGAATAATACCAATGCTGAGTTGTGTGCCACTTGCAGCAATATTGTCACGGATGCCGACCAGTTCGCCTACCTGGACCTTTTGTGAATCTTTTCCATAAACCAGATAGCCTAGCAGGCAATAACCACCGGCACTTTCGTTGACACCTTTGCAGGGCAGCGGTGTGTGTGCATATAAGGATGTTTTGTCCTGGTTTTCGTCTCCATTAGCGGCCCCTAAAGTGCGTTCGGGGTTGTTTGCCCGGTAGGTAAAATCCGGATCCCAGATGTCCGGTGTATGGTCATCCAGATTGCTGATACCAAACACGGGGCTGCTGGTGTAGTGGGCACGTTCATCCAGCACAAAGTCCTCATCATTGTTATTTGTTGTCGAAACAGGGTTGCCTACTTGTAGGGCGTTTGTGGCTGAGGGGCAACTTGTTGTCGGGTCTTTCAATAGGGGGCGAATGACTTCATCGATGTAATGATGGGTCGCGCTCAGGCCGAGAGTGATGGCAATCTCGTTGCTTTTTGAGGTGCGAGGGAAAGTGCGGTGCGATTTTCCGCTCCAGGTGACGATCAGGCGTTTTTGTACATCGGGTGGAATTTTGGGGGCACCATCACCCCCGGAGAGCATTGAGTTACTCATGGCCTGCACCAGTTCGCTGGTATCCACGGTACGGCAGAATGCGGGGTCGACGGTGCCATCGTCACGGAAATAACCAGGAGCGGCATCGCTGTTCATATTGATGTTAAAAGCGTAGCTATCGTCCAGAATTTTGCCGTAGGGATGGATATGAGCATTGGCTCCCCAGGCTTCCAGCGTCCGATACACGGCTTCAGTGACATGTTGGCGCAAGCGATAGGGGCCGACCAGAGCCAGCAGCAGGACTTGTTTGTAAATATCAGCGATGCTGCTGTCCAGCACGGCCTCGGGTGCAACATGATCTTTGATCAGGGTGATGTGCAACTGGCGGTGTTCTGCATACAGATAAAGGCGATGCACTTGCAACCAGACATTTTCCGGGTGCTGGATATAAATCTGATACGAGCACAACAGCACACTACTGAGATAACGAATGGCACGATGCAGGCAGATACCTAGGGTTTTGTTGTTCAGGCGTGAAAAAGCTTTACTCAGTTTGCCCTGAATGATGGCCTTGTAGCCAATGGCCATTTCCGAGTTCAGTTGAATAGCCAGCTCGGCAATTTTTTGATTTTTGGGGGAAAGTGGCAGGTTTTGACTGATGTAGTGTGTTTTTAACACTTCGGTAATCTGATAAACCGGTTCGCGCAGGAGTTCCATGGATTTATAACGGTCATGCGCAGACATGCTCAGGCGATTCATTTCACACAGTGTTGTATAAATGAGGCGTGCGCTTTCGCCGATGTTGGCCATCGGTAACGAGGCAACCCAGGCCTCAACCTGTTTTGGGCGAGGGTCGAACGAACCCGAGGTGGGTTTGCTTTGTTCCGGGATGTTCAGTAATCCTTCAGACATGTTGCTTGCCACGCGTACTCCTAATCTTACTCATTTGGATCAAACAGTGGTATTGAATACATCAGGTATATTAAAAATATAGTGTACCTGTGGGTTTCTCTGCTCAGAGAGTATACGATGCTGCGGCAAAAACGCCACACTGATACACCTTTAGAGAGGACTTTGTGATTATTTCGGCAAAGAATAGACGTACTTTAGCTTGCCGGGTAGGTAATATTCCCGATAGGCCGAGGTATTTTTTGTTACGTGGTTGGGGGCTGTTTTCCATTAAGTTAACCAATAGCAGCACATGGCAGGCTAATGTTTGATGGGCGTTTTATGGGCTTCTCCGGCAATTTCACGCACCAGCTGAGGCACCAGAAATCCGGGTAGTCGTTGGCGAATTTCATTCATCAATGATATGGCTGTGGTTTCGGGTACGTCAAAATGTTCCGCACCCTGCACACGGTCCATAAGATGCAAATAATAGGGCAGTACGCCGCAGGCAAACAGAGATTCATTGAGTCTGCACTGTGCATTGACGCTGTCGTTCACACCTTTTAACAGCACAGCCTGATTGAGCAGGGTAACGCCGATGTGGCGCAGCTTGTTGAGCGCGTGTTGTACGTCATTACCGAGCTCATTGGCATGATTGCAATGGGTAACCAGCACAATCTGCCAGGGCAAACCGGACAACCAGCGTAAAAAACGGTCATTAATGCGTTCAGGTAGCACGATAGGCATACGGGTGTGGATGCGTAGCCGTCTTAGGTGGGGAATGTGATGCAGGGCATTGCTGATTCCGCTCAATCGTTCTGTGCTGAGCGACAGAGGGTCGCCACCACTGAGGATGACCTCGGTGATTTCCGGGCGGGCTGCGATGTATTCGGCTACTGCCGTCCATTGATGATCAGTAGGCCGGTTTTTTGTGTAAGGAAAGTGTTGCCGAAAGCAGTAGCGGCAGTGGACAGGGCAGATACTCGTGGTGATTAACAGCACCCGCCCGTGGTATTTGTGCAGCAGACCAGGAAGGGCTGTCGCAGCACTATCGCCCACCGGATCGAGCAGGAAATCAGGCTGTATGGCCGATTCCTGTTGACGTGGTAATACTTGCAGCAGCAGAGGGTCTGTCGGGTCTTCTGTGCGCATGCGTGCCACGTAATTGCGTGGCACGCGCAGGGGGAAGGTTGGTTGGAGGGCAATGCCGCCGGGAATTTCATCGACACGAAGCCTCACCGCAGCCAGCAACTCAAGCGGGTCTTTGATGGCGCGAGCCAGCTCTCTTTGCCAAAGGCTGTTTTCTGCGGATTCGTTGTCATCTGACTGACAAAAGCGGGCAGTAAGCGGTATCATGCGTCGTCTTTAGGAGATGAACTCTTCAACGGAAAAAACAGGTATGTTCCCAGATTGAGGTAGAAATGGCTAATTACGCAACCAATGAATTTAAAAACGGCCTGAAAGTAATGGTCGATAACGACCCCTGCTCGATGATTGATGTCGATATGGTGAAACCGGGCAAGGGCCAGGCTTTTACTCGTGTCAAACTACGCAACCTGATTTCCGGGCGCGTGGTGGAGCGTACTTACAAATCCGGAGAATCCCTGCCTGGGGCTGACGTGATGGATGCCGATATGCAGTACCTTTATAACGATGGTGAATTTTGGTATTTCATGCACCCCGAAACCTTCGAGCAGGTGGCCGCCGATGCCGCCGCCGTGGGTGACCAACACAAATGGCTGAAAGAACAGGATATGTGTGAAGTAACCACCTGGAATGACCGGCCCATCGCAGTGACCACTCCTAATTTTGTTGAATTACGCATCACCGAAACTGACCCCGGCCTTAAGGGTGATACTGCTCAGGGCGGCATCAAGCCTGCAACGCTGGAAACGGGGGCTATGGTACGTGTGCCACTGTTTATCGAGATTGACGAGATGATTAAAGTCGATACGCGCAGCGGTGAATACGTGGGACGGGTGAAAAGTTAACGGCCGTTCCACTAATGGCCGAGACGGCTGGTGCGGTGATGACTGAGCCGGTTTCTGACTGGCGACCCACGGCCACACTGGAAGCGTTGCGCCAACGAGCCGAACTGCTGGTCCGGTTGCGCCGATATTTTGCCGGGCAGGGGGTGCTGGAAGTGGAAACCCCTCTGTTGTCTGCTGCCGGCATTCCTGACCCACACATCCCCAGTTTTTCTACTATGCCAGGTCCGGATGGTGAGGCGTCACGTTACCTCAATACCTCCCCTGAATTTGCGATGAAACGTCTGCTGGCAGCAGAGGTGGGGCCGGTTTTTCAAGTCTGTAAAGCCTTTCGTCGTGGTGAGCAGGGCAAGCACCACAACCCCGAGTTTACTTTGCTGGAATGGTATCGGCCGGGTTTTGATCATTTGCGACTCATGGACGAAGTGGATGTGTTGGTGCGACAGTTGGCCGAAGGACATCGTCCGTTGGGTCGTTCAGAGAAACTGAGTTACCGGGCTTGCTTTCAACGATATCTGGAAATTGACCCGTTCAGGGAGGATGTGTCTATGCTGAAATCCTGCGCCCGGACACAAGGACTGGGGGACGTAGCAGGGCTGTCAGATGTAGACAAGGACGCTTGGCTGGACTTGCTCATGAGTCATTGCGTTCAGCCCCACCTGGGTAAAGAAGGGCCGACGTTCGTTTATGATTACCCCGCAAGCCAAGCGGCTCTGGCGCGTATTCGTCCTGGTGAGCCGCCTGTGGCTGAGCGATTCGAGTTGTTTATTGATGGTATTGAGCTGGCCAATGGTTTTCATGAATTACAGGATGCTGATGAACAGCGTGAGCGTTTTGAGGCTGACCTGATGCGGCGGCAGACTGAGAAGCTGGAACCTGTTGCCCTGGATGAGCGTTTACTCAAGGCGTTGGCGGCGGGTTTACCCGCTTGCGCGGGGGTTGCTTTGGGCTTGGATCGGCTACAACTTGTGCTGACAGGCTGTGACCATATACAGAATACCCTTGCATTTTCCTACGAGCGTAGTTAGTTTTGGACGTGCGAGCTTGGTTTAACATTGTTTGGCGGCATGAAATTGTCGAAGTTTTTTACATCTTTCAGTCGTTCGCTGGGTGGGTAATTGTAACTCGGCATGCTAAGCTTATGACTTTATAGGATGTTTTCTACTTTTTCGGTGCTTGGCTTGTAAATTGCTACGTAATGAGGAAGCGATAAGCTGAAGATAGTCCCGTTTTATGTTTTTGCGAGGACGGAAAAAAACCGGTCTCGTTTTGGCAGTGAAATTGGAAGAGAAGCGGAACTGATGGTATCTTACAGCCTCCAATGGAGGGGAGAGACGAACATGGAAAAACGCTGGAGCGAAAGAAAATTATTACAGGTTGATGTTGATGTGTATCAGCAGGGTGAGCTGTTAGGCACCTGCGTCTCAGCAGACATTGGCCTTGGAGGTGCCTTTCTCACTCGGGAATGCACGTTTGCCATGCCTTATGAGGCAGGTGTCGAGCTGGTTTTCAGTTTGGCTTTCGAAGACCAAAACACTAAGCATAAAATCAACGCGCGCGTGGCTCGGGTTTCCGACATGGGTGTTGGTTTGAAATTTTGTGATTTTGATACGGGTGTTTTTCGTTCTTTGCAGGAAATTATGTTGTATAAGAAAAATACGCCAGTAGAGAACATTATCAGCCAAACCGGCACTCACTGACGCCTACTATTTTAGTGCTGTCCCACTAATAAATAACAAAGTCGTGTGTTCCGCGACATCGTTAATGGGGCAGCACTGATGCCTTTCATTTTTCCGTTTGTGACTTTTCAGTTTTGTTGCGCCATCGGGTGTAGCATTCAATCCCACAAAAATACTGAGCGTACTCGTCAGCTTCACTGCTCATCGCAACCGATTCAGGAATTTCTGTTAAACAAACGCTACAGGTAACGTTGTCGGACTTGATGGGCGGAAGCTTTTCCGTAGTGTTGGTTTTTTCAGACATGATAAACACCTCGTCTAAATGGTCTGCTTTAAGCATAGCTGATCCCAGCTGACGGTGCTTAACGAGGGCGACTCAACATCGTTTGGCGATGGCTTGTCCCATTTGCACGCCGTCTGTTGCCTGAATACTGTCGAGCCAGTGAATGGCATTCTTGCCGGTTAACAAAATGACCGTTGAGCCCATGTTGAAGCGGGCAATTTCATCACCTTTCTGAAATTGATGAGCAGGTGCTGCATTGTCGTAATCCCAGTGGCGAATTTGACGACCTGCGGGAGGGGTGACTTCACCGGCCCATACGGTTTCGATGCTGGCCACAAAAATGGCACCCACCATCACCATGGCCAGAGGGCCGATATCGGTATCAAAATAAGCGACCACACGTTCGTTACGTGCAAACAGACGGGGTACAGCGCGGGCGGTGGACGGGCTGACACTGAACAGGCGGCCAGGGATGTGTGTCATGGCCGTGAGTTTGCCGGCAATGGGCAGGTGAATGCGGTGATAATCCCGTGGCGAAAGGTATATTGTGGCAAAACCGCCGTCTTCAAACTGTTGTGCCCTTTTTGTGTCATCGCCCACTAACTCCAACAGGGTGTAGTCACGCCCTTTGGCCTGAAAAATACGGCCGTCTTTTATTGTGCCTAATTGACTGATGGCACCATCCACCGGGCAGGCCAACAGATTCTCATCAGTAACAACCGGTCGTGCATCGGCATGCAAGGCACGGGTAAAAAAGGCATTGAAATTGGGGTAGCTGTCCAGGTCCGGTTCCAGCGCCAGACTCATATCTACCTTGAACTGCTTGACAAACCAGCGGGTAAACGCTGTTTTCCACCAGTGGATTTCACTGCGGGTAATGGCATGCATGATGCGTGACAAGGCATGGTGTGGCAGCAGGTAACTTGGCCATGCTTTGACATAGTCAAGCAGGCTTGCGCCGTGTTGGGAGCGGGAAGTGGGCATGGTTCTCTCGGTATTTTTTAATGTTGACGTGAATGCGAGTCGTGTTGCTCATTGTGCAGGGTGTGACGGGTATTTGCCGTTGCTTTTTTAACGGGCAGAGAAATTTCCAGCGAACTTTTTGTTGAATGCTCATCGCTAAAAAACAGGGTGAGGGTTATGTTGTCACCCGCTTTGAGAGGTTTTTTGGGGTTTATCAGCATCAGGTGCATACCGCCGGGGTGAAAGACGACATTACCTTTGCTGCTTAGCGTGACCTGTGGGACAGACAGCATTTTGCTCATTCCATCATGTTGCTCTGTGCGATGCATTTCAATCCGTTTGAAATCAGGTGAGGAAAGGCGTGTCAAAGTATACCCTTTAGTCGAAGGGTTTTTTAACGTTAAGTAGGCAGCCATTACACTGGTTCCAGGAGGGGCTTCCCGTGCCCAGGCATCATGCACATGGAGTTTGTCAGCCGCGTTGATGGTGGTCACCATCAATAAAAAAACCAACGGAAATATTTTTGTCAGTGTCATCATGAGTTGTTTCAACGAGCCATTACGGCGTGTTAGGTGAATAGTTGTTACGTAACGCCAAATATTGTGCAAGAATTTCTTCAGCATAGTGTGGCGCTTTGAGGCGTGCATAGTAGCGGGCTTGCGGGTCGATCAGCAACATGGCACTGGAATGATTGACGATGGGTTCACCCACAGGATCGGTTTCCAAGCTGAATTTGGAGTCTAGCTGGCGAGCAAATGTGGTTAGTGCGTCGATGCTGCCGGTGGCACCGAGAAAAGACTCGTTGAAATAACCGACATATTCAGCCAATGATTCGGGACTGTCCCGCTGCGGGTCCACTGAGACAAACACAAATTGTGTGCTGCCCAGTATCTCTGGTGGCAGTTGTTGGGCCATTTTCGCCAGCTCGGTGAGCGTAATGGGGCACACATCAGGGCAGTGAGTGTACCCGAAAAAGAGCAAGGTCCATTTGCCTTTCAGGCGCTCAATATTCAGTGGTTTTAGATCGTGGGCGGTGAGCTGAAAGGCTGTTAACAGTTTTGGTGTCATTAGGCGTGCTTTGGTGCCGGGCACCGCGTTGTCGTTCTGTTGTACCAGACCGGCAGCGGCACCAATCAGCAAAATGGTGATGATCAGGCTCAGTGTTATTTTTACGGATTGGGACATGAAGCGAATTATCGCACGATAATTCACCTCAGGCGGTTTATACTGTGCGTCTTTTTTTAGGCGACAGTACGTTGGTCGCAGCAAACAATACATGAGTGAATAGAGCAACTATGTCCGCAAGTACACAATTTCGCCACGATCAGCCTATTACCACCGGTGTGCTCATTACCAATCTTGGTACCCCGGATGCCCCCACTGCGCCTGCATTACGACGTTATTTAGCTGAATTCCTGTGGGACCCGCGCATCGTTGACAGTCTGCCACGACCTGTCTGGTGGCTGGTTTTGCATGGGCTGATTCTGCGTTTGCGGCCATCTCGCTCAGCAAAGTCGTACGCCAGTGTGTGGACAGATGAAGGTTCGCCGTTACTGGTTATTGCGGAGCGTCAACTCGCCGCCTTGCGTGAGTCGCTGGCGCAGCGCCTGTCTGGTCCTGTGGTGGTGGAACTGGGCATGCGTTATGGCAATCCGTCGCTCGCTTCGGCGATGCAAAAACTACGGGATGCCGGGGCGCGTCGTGTGTTGGTGCTGCCGCTGTATCCGCAGTATTCCTGTAGCACTACGGCCTCCACTTTTGATGCTATTGCCGCAGAAATGGCCGGTTGGCGCTGGATGCCCGAGCTGCGTTTTATCAATCAGTATCATGATGAAACCGGTTATATCGAAGCACTGGCCGCCAGTATTCGTGAATCCTGGGAGCAGCGCGAACAACCACAAAAATTACTGTTTTCTTTTCACGGTACGCCTAAACGCTTTTTCACCGAGGGTGACCCTTATTACTGCCACTGCCAAAAAACCGCACGCTTGGTGGCCGAGCGTTTGGGATTGGCGGAGGATCGCTGGCAGCTGACTTTTCAGTCTATTTTTGGTCGTGAGGAATGGTTGCAGCCCTACACCATCGAAACGTTACGTGAGCTGGCTAGCAGCGGCGTGAAATCCGTGGATATTGTTTGTCCCGGGTTTTCAGCAGATTGTCTGGAGACGCTGGAAGAGATCACGGTGGAAAACAAGGAGGCCTATCTCAAGGCTGGTGGTGAGCAATTTCATTACATCCCGGCGCTCAATGACAGGCCGGATCACATCAAGGCATTGTCAGGACTGGTGCAAAAACATCTGGCTGGTTGGCCGGAAGCGTCACCGGACTGGAATGCAGCGCAGCATGACAGCGAGAATGCTGAATGTTTAGCGCGGGCGAAAACAGCCGGGGCTGAGGTTTAAGCTACTACATCCGTATTTATAAACGCTCTACTTTTAAAAAATCACCGGGTATTTAACGCAAAGACGCAGAGGGCGCAAAGTTTTTAATATTTTTCTCTGCGTTCTTTGCGCCTCTGCGACCTCTGCGTTTATAACACGTCACTTGTCAGTACCACTGCAACATAACCCACTCTGTACCGGAACGTTTATCCGAAGGGTTAAATCGCTGTCTTAGTAAGGCAATTTGCTATTCCATGTCTTCAAAGTCGTCCATTGGTGGATCACCATCGTACACATAATACTGTCGCCTTTGCAGGTAAGCTTCCCGGGTATAGACATAATGATCCATGGCAGCCGTTTCCAGCAATCGACTGGCTCCCAGAAAATCGGCACGAGTATCCACGAAGCTGGTCAAAAATAACGCGCTGCGTGAGTTGATGTTTTTGACATTATTGGTCACCGGGTCAACATAAGTGTAATCAACAGCCAGGCCCGCTGTGTCCCGAATAGTGCTGGGCCCCAAAAACGGCAATACAAAATAGGGGCCGCTGGGCATTCCCCAATAGCCCAGGGTTTGTCCAAAGTCTTCGTTGTGTTTGGGCAGGTCCATGTGTGAGGCGACATCGATAAACCCGAATAATCCGGCTGTGGTATTGAACAGGATGCGGGCAGCGTCCGAGGCGGCTTGTTGGAATTTGAACTGTAGCAGGTTATTTGTCAGTACCAGCACATCGCCCAGGTTGCCGAAGAAATTGGTGACGCCTTTATCAGCCCAGTCGGGCATTACTGTTTGGTAGGTCTCGGCGACCGGTGTGGCAACCGTCTGGTCAAAGCTTTGATTGAAACTGTGTACGGCGCGGTTATATGACTGGAAGGGGTCGTGCGCGTCACTATCATCAATGTCATTATGACTTGCACCACCAAGACTTGCGCAACCGGTTGTGGCGGCGCTGATGAACAGCGTCAGACTGAAAGCCCGTAAATAAGATAAGTTAGCCATCTTGTTTGTTTGTTGTTTCGTCAGATCCTCTTTCCAGTTTCTGTTGCAGACGTTGCAGTGCCTCTTGAGTCTGGCGCAGTTCCCGCAAAATTTCATCTTTACTGGCAGGAGCCTGGAGTTCGGCCAGTTGTTCCTGTTTGGCTTCTTCGAGATTATTGAGCACTACGGCGATGAACAGGTTGATCACCACAAAGGTGCCTAACACCACAAAACTGACAAAATACATCCAGCTCAGGTAGTGCATCTCCATGGCAGCGTACATCACGTCAGTCCAGTCTTCCAGTGTCACCACGCGGAACAGGGTGAGTAGAGATGTGCCCAGATTACGCCAGTGAGTGGGGTCGTTTTCGTGGAACAGGTGGTAACCGGCCACGGCGTAAATGTAAAAAATGATGCTCATCAGCATCAATACATGTCCCATGCTGGG
>VAPM010003571.1_pt1 | contig 19866 bp, 16 predicted proteins | sample 3395091 | NCBI WGS metagenome assembly VAPM01 (sample SAMN08290445, study PRJNA428436) | hydrothermal vent metagenome | isolation source: Deep-sea hydrothermal vent chimney 3 | place: Pacific Ocean: Juan De Fuca Ridge | reverse complement strand
GCATCCCACCATAGTTTTGAAAGCCTGTTATCACCACTTGAAAGTCTTGAAAGTGCTTCTTTATAACTTTCGCTATTGGTCGTTTTTTCAATATCCGGCCAGGGCATCCTTCTTGGGCTTACACCTTTAAGATCATCATCATCCGGCCCTACCTGAACAATCGGATATCCTGTTCTTCTCCACTCTGCCCAATTCTGGTGTTCCAGAGGGTAAAGAGAAATATTTTTTTGAATAATAATCTGCTCTAATTGCTGCTCCGGAGAACCTGATAACATGGTAGCCGGAGAGGCAAGAAATTCATCGATTTCGATCTGAGTAAGTTCTTTATGAGCTATTAGCAATGCAATATCATCCTTTGACCAGTCTGGATACATAGTTTCCAGCACATCGGGTAATTGAGTTGCACAAGTTTCGTAAAACTCCTTTGCCCAGCTCATAGCTGCTTCAACTCCCGCACTATAATAAGCCTGTGCACTACCACCACGCAATCCAAATAATGCTGCTTCGGAGAGTGCAAAATACACCTCTGAAGAACGCATTATAGGAGTTTCTATTACCGGTACATACCAAAGGTCACTCACTCTGGATGTTGATTCCAGTTGCCAGGGAAACTTGTACTCAATTGGCACTAAACCCAATACAGGCATGCCCCTGTAACCAAAATAATCAATTGTAGGATCATCTTTAGGAAATTCAGCCTTTGCCGTATCAGCCCAGATTTTAATTCGAGGGTCATTTATGCTTGTCATATTATTAACAAGTTCCTGTCCGATGATATTTTTAAAAAAACCAGACCCCATTTCTTTCAGGTGGTTATATAGCTCATTCTGATTATCTGCATTATCTGTAGAGGTAAACATAATAGCGTCGTCTGCCCGGGATAAAATCAAATCCGACTCTTGCAAATCGCTTATATTATCAATGGCCATTTGCTGATCGACATACCTAACGCGTAAGGCTAAACGTAACCTGAGAGAATTAGCAAACTTTCTCCATTTCTCTACATCACCGGCATAAATCAAATCCGCTCCTCCATAACTCTCTTTAGAATCATCTAATTCTGTAGCTGCCGCTTTTAGCTCTGCAAAAAAATCTTCGTAAATGCTTTTTTGAGAATCATACTTTGGATCGTATATAGCCTGTTCGATTGGTAAATTTGATTCAAAATAAGGCATGTCTCCATAAGTATCCGTTACTTTGGCAAAGGCCCAAACCTTCATAATCCTGGCTATGGCTTTTTTATTAACCAGTTCCGGGTCGTCCTTGGTAAGCCTTATAATTTCAGACAAATTATTGGTATAGGTCGAATAAGTACTACTCCATACCTCAGGGGCATCTCCTTCCTGAAACGGGCGACTTCCAATGGTAGAAGACATACCGCTATAATGTCCTATAATCCCATTTCCATATCCGTTCCCAAAATTACCTCCTATTTCTTCTTTTATTGATTTCACCTGTACACGCGTAAGCATCAGGTTTACATCAACTAAATCTTCTGATACTAAATCATTTCGTGTATTCAGCTCTTCAAACTTATCTGTACAAGCATTACTTATAAGGATAGCCATTGAAAAGACGATGATAAATTTCAAGTTTTTATATATTTTCATCATTTTCTATTTTAGTGTTAAACAATATCCTGTTAAAAAGTAAGGTTTACATTTACTCCAAATGTTCGGGTTGTTGGCATAGATATTGACTCTACACCTCGTGCACCTGCTGAGGTACTGGGTGCTGACTCAGGAGATATACCCAAATCTTGCATATTATCCTGAATATAAAATAAATTTCTACCAACTAAGGAAACCCGAATGCCTCTAAAAGGGGTTTTTTCTAGTATGCCTGAGCTAAAATTATACCCCAACATTAGCTCGCGCAACGTAATATAACTGGCGTCCATTATAAACTCTTCACCTATTCCACTCCAGGCTCTGTTAGCCCAGTAGGTTTGGCCATCTACTGCCTGCGTGTTTTCAGTATATCCTGTTACATTTCCGTTACCATCCAGCATTTCAACTACACCATCAAGCACTCCCACATAAGGCAATTGGTTGCCATTATTATCCGTATCCTGGGGTCGTCTGCCTTCTTCTGTAAAAAGAGCGGTACCTGCTGCAGTCATCCGATATTTTGTTTCAGAAGAAAGCTCTCCTCCCTGAACAAAATCAATCAATACATTCATAAAAAACCCTTTATAGGAGAATGAATTATTTAAGCCCCCAACCCAGTCTGGTGTAATATTACCTAATACACTTTGTTCGGCTTCTCTAACATAACCTCCACTTGAATTTACTATTCTCCTTCCATCGGGGCTTCGCTTGTATTTATAGCCTATAATATCTCCAAACGGGTTTCCCGGCCTGGCCTCTATATCATTTGGAAAATGATCTATCAGCACAAAGGTTTCAATTCCGGGAGCCAATTCAACTACTTCAGATCTGTTTCTTGCATAATTAAATCCTAAATCCCAGTTAAAGCCATTTTCTAATCGAACAATATTGGCATTTAATACTATTTCAAGACCACTATTTCTAATTTCGCCAGCATTAATTACTACAGAGCTATAACCGCTACTGGTTGGTAGCTGCACAGGTAAAATTTGGTTTCTTGTTGCTCCATCATAATAGGTTACATCCAATCCTATTCGATTATCAAATAACCTGATGTCAACCCCAAATTCCATCGATTCTGTGAGTTCATTTTTCAGGTCAAATGCCGGTATTACCCTGCTCATACTCGCATATCCCTGGCCATTATAATTGGTTGTATAAGAGGCGTAATTATTTTTTGTTAGATATGGATCAGAATCATTTCCTACCTGAGCCCACGAAGCCCTAAGCTTCCCAAAAGTTAAAATATTAGAAGACATTTCGAAAGCATCGGTAAAGACCCAACCTAAGCTTACAGAAGGATAGAAAAATGAAGAGTTACCAGTACCTAATGTTGAAGACCAATCATTTCTTCCGGTAATATCTAAAAAAAGGTAATTTTTATAAGCCAACTGCCCCATAAAATAAAGGGATTGAATATCTTTTTCGTACAAAGAATTAGACGGGCGAATATCTTGCGCATTACTTACATGATTAACCCCTGGGGCTTTAAAATCACGTGCATCCCAACTTGAACTGCTGATATATTTTTTAAATAAATTTCCTCCTACGCTAAAAGAACCAACAAAATCTCCGAATAAATCTCCGTTTGCCATTAAAAGAAAATCTGAGTTAATTTCTTTTCCAATAATGTTATTTTCAGTTATTCTTCCGTTTCTATTGGCTCCTCCCGATGACCCGACAGGCCAGGTTTTTTGTCTTTGATCTGAATACCAATCGATACCGCTTCTGGCCGTTAAACTTAACCAGTTTGTGAATTGATACCTTAACGAAGCATAGCCTATAAAACGATTTCTTTCATCGTTATTCTTTAATTCATTTATAATATAATATGGATTTCCTCTTCTAACTCCCGGGAACCTGCCGTTTTCTCCGGTTTCTTCATAATGCTCCTTTAAAAAGTCCATTGGTATATACCGACCCATATTTATTAAGGAACGAACAACGTTGTCGTTATTAAGACCTAAAGCTGGTCTGTTGTTAAATTTTGAATTAACATAGTTTGCCTTGCTATCAATTGATAACTTATCTGTAAGCTTGCTGTTTACCCTAAGATTAAATGTATTTCTGCTTCCTGAATGATTTGGGGTAATTCCTCTCATAGTAGTATTACCAAAAGAAGCTCTAATCGTAGTACTTTCGCCCCCGCCTGAAAGCGAAATCATATTATTGGCAACTAAACCGGTTTCCCAAAAATCTCTGATATTATTAGGGTCTGCTGCTGTAAGGACTCTTGTTTTTGGGTCTTCGCCAGGCAATAAAAGAGGATCTACAACGGTTCTTCGTCCGTCCAATGGAACCCCCCAACTGGAATTATTCCATCTGGGTACAGTTTCGTAAAATTCCCCATCAATTTCAACAAGCTGACCACCAAGGTTGGTGCCTTCCCAGCCAGGCCCATATTTATTCTGTACTCTGGGAATCATATTAATTTTTTCCATAGATATGGTAGAATTAAACTCTACCCCAATGCCTTTTCTGGAAGTGCCTGATTTTGTCGTAATTACGATTACCCCATTGGAACCACGCGAACCATAAAGTGCCGATGCACTTGGCCCTTTTAAAACGGTAATTGATTCTACATCTTCAGGGTTGATATTACCAATTCCATCTCCATAATCATTATCTCCACCTCTAAGTCCACCAGAACCTTTTCCTGGGTTTTGAATTGGAACACCATCTATCACATACAAAGGCTGATTGCTACCGGTAAGTGAGCTGTTTCCTCGAATGGTAACATTGGTGGTTCCTCCTGTACCGGATGAGGGGTTTGATACCTGCACTCCGGCCACTTTACCGGTAAGGTAATTAGCTATATTTACTTCCCTTGCTGAAGTTAATTCATTGCCTTTTAGCTCTTGTACGGAATATCCCAAAGCTTTCTTTTCTCTTTCGAGCCCGAAAGCGGTAACTATTACTCCAGAAAGAGAAGTGATATCAGGTACCATTGCCATATCAATTATTGTTTGGTTTCCAACTACAATTTCCTCAGATATATATCCGACAGAACTAAACACCAATACCGAATTTTCGTTAGGCGCTTCAAGTGAATAATTTCCATGAACATCTGTTACAGTTCCGATAGATGTTCCTTTTAATATTACATTTGCTCCAGGAAGACCTTCCTCCTTATCATCTATCACATTTCCTGTGATGGTGATTCCTTGAATAAGGACTTCCAGGGATTTCTCATTTTTTGAATTTGGAGATTTTTTTGATATATATATATTGTTGTTTACTTGCCTGAATTTCAGCTCTGTTTGTTTTGAAACCTCTAATAATACATCGGCAACGCTTGTTTTAATATTAATTCCCGCAAATCGAAAATTTTGATCCAAATCTTCTTTTTTAAATGAAAATTCAAAGTCAGTATTTGTTTCAATGACATGAAGTATTTGTAAGATATCTACATTATCAAGTTTAATTTTTATTGATACATCTTTTACGCTCTTAATTTGTTGCGCATTAAGATTACTGCCATAAATCGTACTTATCAGTAAGCAATTGACAATTAGTGCATAAAGCGTTCTCTTTGACATATTTAATAAAATTTGTCGTATTCGTTTAAAATCCATAATTTTGTTATGTTTAAGTTTAGAAAATTTTACGTTTTCAGCCTATGCGATGCTCCAACATCCGTAGGCTTTTTTTTGGTTTTTTTTAATATTTCATAGGCATAGTTCTTTATTTAAAATTTAATTCTACAGAATCTCCTTGAATCATGTATTCAAAATGATACACAAATGAAATTCCATGAAGAACTTCATCTAGCGTTTCATTTTTATTTTTACCTGAGTAATGATAATTTAGCTTAGTTATAGTATTAATATCCACCTTAAACTCAACTCCATACCAATCTTCGAGTTTAGTAATGATCTCAGTTAGTGAATTGTTGTTAAAAACTAAAATACCATCTTTCCATCCTACCTGATCGGTATAGTCAAAATCTTGCACCTGTAATTCGCCGTTTTGTTTGACGATAGCTGATTTACCAGGATTGAGGGTAACAGATTTCATTGAAGCTGCAACTAACACCTTTCCTGATATTAATGCTATTTCAACAAAATCATCATTTTTACTATTTATGTTAAAACTGGTACCAAGAGCAGTAGTAGTAACTCCATTGGATATTACTTTAAAAGGTCTGGTTACATCACTTTTTACTTCAAAATAAGCTTCTCCATCCAATTCGATAACTCTTTCATTCCCATTAAATGGCACTTTATATCTGATATTACTCAATGAGTTTAAAATTACTTTTGATCCATCCGGCAAGTAAGTAGTAAGTTTTTGACCCTTTGGGTTTCTCTTAATAATTTCATTGGTGACTATTTTTTCCGGCAATGGTTGATTGGTATTGACTATAAAATATGCTACACCTGCTAAAGTGAAAATCAAAACCATTGCTACTGCAATTTTATACCAGGGGAAAATGAAGTTGTTATTATGAATATCAATTATATCTGAAGTTTCGATTGTCGAATTACTATTTTCCTTATCATTATGGTTCACTTTAAGTGTTGACTGATCTCTCTTGTAATCAGATCGATTTTCAAAATCATTCCATAAACTTATTTTTTCCCTTTCCGTCAAGGTATCTTTTTTAAAATCAAGATTTAACAATATGAGTTTTGCATCAAGGAAAGTTTGTTTTTTTTCCGGATGGGCAATAATCCATTCTTCCCAAAAAGTATTCAATTTCGGATCACTTGTTTTAACCCAATTGATGAACTTTTCGTCCTTTAAAAAATCTTCTGTTGAATAAAATGTGTAATTCACTTATTTATGTTTTTCAGTTTTATTGCTTTTGATATATGCCTTATATTAATAAGAAGGGGAAACGAGGAATATCTTCCCAAAAAAAAAATATTTTTTTTAGAAATGGAGAATTATCACATTAAGGCTATCAATAAGTTAATAATGTTGATAACCCTCCAGAATGGATAGATAAGGATTATTAACCTTTGTTAATGAGAAGAAAGGTTCAAGTTATTTTTTAAAATAGATAGGATGAAATATCTCTAAATATATACATAACAAGCAAGAGGCTGGAAAAATGATCTTTAATTCTACTTATGGCTGCAGATAGTAATTTGTACATTGAATTTTGATTCAATGACATGAGTTCAGCTATTTCCGAATAACTCATATTTTCGTAATAGCGTAAGAAAATAATTTCTTTCTGCCTAAGGCTAAGCTTGTTAATTGCCTGATCCAAATTTTTTCTTAAGTGCTGCTGCGACTCATCCAAAATTATTTTCGATTCAATGGATAACTCAAAATCAATTTCCGTGAATTGATCTGTCAAGTTTTGTTGGTGTTGAATTTTTTGGATTAGCTCTCGGCGAAAGATGGTGAAAACATAATGTTTTAAGGAACTTTTAATGACTATGATTTCTTTTTTTTCCCAAATTATTCTAAATACATCCTGAATACTATCTCTTACTAAGTCACTGTCCTGACACATCTTTCTTCCATAATTGTAGAGGAAGTCCGAATATTCCATATAAATCAAACGGAAGGACTTATGGTTCCCATTCCGGATGGCATTCCACAATACTTTTTCATCCAATTTATTTTTAAACTGATTGTCAATCATTTATCTGTCATTCCTTATTCTTAGCTTTCTTCATTCTCAAAAAATAGTAACGAATTAATTAATAGGGGTTTAGGAAAAAGTATTATTGCTTGCAATTAATATCATAACAATATTAAACACAAAAATAATTTCATATATAATACACCTTAAAAGTAGATTATTTTATTTAATTAAAAATTTACCCAGTCATATTTAGCATTTCAAATGCATGCTATGGCTCTCTGCCAACAACTATCAAATGTCTCCACCTATAGGCAAACTACTCGGGAATCAATTTATCAAATTCTTCATCGTTGAGTGCATTTAAGAAAGAAATAATCTTGCTCATGTTTTTGACGCCTACATCAGTATTAATTACTATTTCATCCAGACTATCATTGGGAATCAATGGGTTACGAGATTTTTCATTGGATAAATCTTCATAAAATTTCAGAATCTCTTTCAAGGAATTAAAAGTACCATTGTGCATGTATGGAACTACAGATTCCAAAATAGCGGTAGCTACTGAAGATTAATTATAAACATCGTAAAATAAGATATTACAGTAAGAATAATACCAATCAGGAATATGGTGTAGGATACACTTAGCATCCTGTACTTTTTATCGAGGATTTTCCCGTAGTTATAAATGTCAATTATCAGGTTTTTGTAAATGGCTTTTTTCGAAGAAATGAGTTCTTCCATTTCTTCAATATATTCTGTAAGTGCCATATGCTTGAAATTTCCAAAATAAAGTAAACTACTTGTTTTAATATTAGGCGGCACATTTCTAAAACGAGGCCTGGCAGCCATAATTGAAAAAATGGCTGAAAATGTACTTGCTACAAGCAAAATTGAAAACGGAATGTAAATTTGGGCTCCGTTAAAATAGGGACTGGAAAATCCTGTTGCACCCAGAAGGGCAACAATAAGGGAAATAATTATTGTGTTGATGCTGATAATCATATTTGCCTTGTTGTCAGCAATTGAAATTTGATCTATTTGATTGCGGATAGTTACCCTGAAAAGAGTTTCCCTACCTCTTCCTCCTCTTTGATCAGCACTTGGTTCAACTTCGATTGTCATATGGGAATTTAAACTGTTTTTTTAATTTATTCAAATTATTAATTGAATCAGTCCACAAAAAAGGACAATTAAGTGAATTATAGGTATTGTGGATTTTAGAATAATTGAATGCGCAACGTAGTTCTACCAGTTATATTTATTGCCTCTGGTCAAGATATCTGTATCAAACAACCCACCTCTGGCTTACTATGGCGAAGAAGGAAATCCCAGATGCATGCAATGGTTATTTACCAACAACCATCAAATGTCTCCACCCACCGGCAAACCACTCGGGACACGATCGGGAATCGATTTATCAAAATCTTCGTCGTTGAGTGCATTTAAGAAAGAAATTATCTTGCTCATGTTTTTGACGCCTACATCAGCATTAATTACTAATTCATCCAGACTATCTTTAGGAACCAATGGATTACGAGATTTTCCATTGGACAAATCTTCATAAAATTCCAGAATCTCTTTCAAGGAATTAAAAGTACCATTGTGCATGTATGGAAATGTAAATTGCAAATTGCGAAGCGTAGGAGTTCTAAATGCAAATGTATTGTTAAACCCACTATCAATTTTTGATAGTTTGTCGTTTTCTTGTACGCCCAATACGTGCATCTTAAAATCAGAAAACATGGGTCCATTGTGACATTTTCCGCAACCCGCTTTTTTAAACTCATCAAGACCGTCTTTCTCAGAAATTGATAATGCGGATTCATCACCTCGCATATATTGGTCAAATCTTGAATTTGGTGTGATAAGGGATCGTTCGAATGCTGCAATGGCTTTTCCCAAATTTTCGATGGTAATGGGTTCATCAACATCAAAAGCTTTTTTAAAAAGATCGTGATATTCCACAATGTCCTTCAATCTGTCTATCACCACGTTCAAGGCATTGTCCTTTGTGTATAAATGTCCACGCATTTCTTCAAAAGCCTTTATTGGCTCCAGGGCCTGCTTTTCGAGACTTTCAACTCTTCCGTCCCAAAACATTGGTGACTTTTCAGGATTGTACTTGTCATATACATTTATGCCATTGAAAGCTGTATTGAGTACAGATGGCGAATTTCTTTTGGTGAAGGGAATATCATTGGGTTGGTTAAATGATCTTTTTCTGCCAAAACCACTGCCGTTTACTCCGATGGGCAAATCAAGACTTTCTGCATATCCATTTGATGGATGGTGGCATGTAGCACATGCCACATCTTTATTGCCGGATAAAATAGGATCAAAAAATAACAAGCGACCCAAATATATTTTTTCTTTGGTGCTTGGATTATCGGGTGGAGATTTAACCGTTTTTGGTAAAGCCGAAAACCTACTTAATGTGTCAATCGCAATTGTCGAAGGTTTAGATTTTACCTCAGCTTTTTCTTTTGTTGATGTGCATTGCATCATAAAACCCAAGATAAACACCAGGTAAATTATGGATGATTTTTTTATAATGACTGCATATTGCAATGAACAAGCCAACATGAAAAGCATAATGATCGACTAATTGAATTGGGTTATTTTACGATTGGTACAACAGCTGACAATTGGTCTATACCTCCTTCAATATTACAAACATCTTTAAAACCAATGCTTATCATATATTTCATTGCCTTACTGCTGCGACCTCCTACTTTGCAATAGACAAAGTATTTTTTGTCTTTATCTAGTTTTTTGATCTCATCATGGAAGTTGCTTTGAAAAAAATCGATTTGCAAAGCTCCCTCTAAATGCCCAGAATTAAATTCATCACGGGTACGAACATCAAGTAAAATTGCGTCTCCCTTTGCAGCTTCAACGAAAGCTTTTGGTTTGATATCACATTCAGTTCCTTGCTTTGATTGTGCAATGCCTTGTAGGCAAAAAACCAATACAAAAATTGCAGATAGCAGATTTACGTTTTTTAATACTTTGCTCATGCGTTTATAATTTTTTAGTGTGGTAATTTCTCTTTAATCAATCCATAAATGAAAGTACCAAATATAGCACTCATTAACGTAACAATAAATACTGAATATCCACTGCCTACCAATGCAAAAATCGGTGCAGGGCATGCACCGGTAAGTGCCCAACCTAAGCCAAAGATCAAGCCTCCAAATATTGTACCCTTGTGGTACAATCGCTGTGGATAGATAATAGTAGAACCAGTACTGGATTTTATGTTAAATTTTTTCAATAATTGAATAGATATAAATCCAACTAGTATGGCTGATCCAATTACGCCATACATATGAAATGACTGGAATCTGAACATCTCCTGAATTCTATACCAGGAAATGACTTCTGCTTTGGTGAGGATAATTCCAAATATGATCCCAAAAAGTAAATATTTAATGTATTTCATAAAAGTCTGTTTAAAGAATATATGGCAATAATAAGTGGGTCATGATTAACCCGCCAACAAAAAAGCTTATGGTGGCTATCAGCGAACCAAATTGCAAATTTGACAACCCAGTTATTGAATGGCCAGATGTACAGCCATTGGCATACCTTGTGCCAAATCCAACCAAAAACCCTCCTAAAATAATAAAAATAAATCCAGTAGAACTCATCAATGCTTCCCATCTGAATATATTAGAAGGGACGTACGACTCGTAATCTGAAATGCCCAATACTTTTAAATCATTAACTGTAGATACCGAAATCTCTACCTTTCCGTTATTCATTAAAAATTGTGCGGCTATAAACCCACCAATCAAAACACCGCCGATAAAGTACAAATTCCATTTTTCGCTCTTCCAATCATATTTAAAATATTTGATATCCAGAGGGACACACGCAGCGCAAATATGTCTCAAGGTTGATGACACTCCAAAAGACTTTCCGAAAAATAAAAGCAAAGGAACCAGCAAACCAATCAAAGGTCCTGCAACATACCAAGGCCATGGTTCTTTTATTAATTCAATCATCACTAATTTTTTTAAGCAACATAATTATAATAATAAACTGAATTATAAAAATGTAGATGGATCATATAATTAAAGGGTATCTAAAATAAACTCCAGCACCCTGTCTAAAGCTGTAGGAACACCGATATCTTAAATTATTAAATCGTGATGGAGGTCACAATTGCAACAATTTTTCTGTGAAAATATCAACATGCATTCAGAGGCAATATTATATTTAGGTATTTTATTGTTGAAATAATCAATTGCTTATTGTTCCTCTTTTTTTAATTTATTGACGTTCGTAAAGAAACAAAGTGTTGCTTTATGGTATCTGATGAAACTTGCCAAAGTCTAAATCCGAAAGGTCTGTTGTCGAAATTTTTACTCGTGGTTTCACCACTTACCAGCTGAATATTTTCAAAATTATTAATCACCAACTTATGTGTATGACCGGATAAGTATGCTTTAACATTGTTTTTCTTAAACAACGCTAATATTTTTTTCCTCTTAACCGGTGGTAAATTAAAATAATGCTCTTCTTCTTCCGGAGACTTAGTATATAATGGATAGTGTCCAATAACAAATACCGGATACTGTTTACTAGTTTGAATCTCAAGTGTTTCCCTAAACCATTTATCATGTTTCTCTGATTCATTCTTGACATTGACCTTCCATAATTGAGTATTTGTAACTATGAATGAATATCCTTTATTCTGGAATTCATAATAATCTTTTCCGATAGCTTTTCGGTAATAACTTAGTGTTGTGTCATTTGGGACATTGGCCACATCATGATTTCCTGAGGCAACATAGCAAGGTATCTTAAATCCTTGCATAATTTTCAGGAAATCAGAATATGAACTATCATTTGCATGATGAACAAGGTCACCACATATTATGGCAAAGTCAGGATTGAGTTCATTTATTTGTGTAACAGCCTGCTTGAAAGTTTTTATATCATGCTCGTAACCTCCCATCCCCAGTTGAGTATCACATAATTGAACAAAAGAGAAGGGCTCTTGCTCTGTTTCTGAACAGGAAGTGTTGAAAAAAAGTACTGCAATTATTATATACTTATTTAATACTGTCATTCGACACGAGTTGAAATTTGATAAAAAAGTTAAATATTGATTAAATCCGGATGGGTTTATAATGATTCTTAGCATCACCTCTCCAAATAGCTATACCCTACTCATTTTGTCAAAGATACCACTATCTATTTTTAGTTTTTAAAGTATTTCCCTCTAATTATCACAGATAAATTCAAAGAGATCAGTAAACCAATTAAAGGCCCTCAACATATTAATAAACTGAATAATAAAAATGTAGATGGGTCATACAATAAAAAAGGGTATCGAAAAAAATTCCGATACCCCAAGTTAAAGTTTTTATAATTGATCTTTATTCAATATCTCCAGACCAACCCATCATGCCCATCCTCAAATTATTTACATTCTTAAATCCCATATTCACCATTTGGCTACATGCGGTTTTACTTCTTCCTCCACTTGCGCAATAGACATAATAGGTTTTATCCATATCCAGAAACTTGAGCTTCTCAACAAAATCAGGGCCCATCAAATTAATATTTTCGGAATTTGGAATATGACCACTGTTGTGCTCACCTTCTGTTCTCACATCAATCAAGCCAACTTTTAAACCTTCGTTTGCAATAATCTTTTCCAGTTCCCCACAATCTACCGTTTTATAAGATTCAGCAGATCCTCGAAATAAATTCATAAATGCACTCATAATTATAATCGTTTTTTAATTTAGTCGTAAAATTTATTTCAATTATTCATTGAGGTATGCCTATACCTTCAATGATTCTAACTTTTCTTTTCTTAGTGTAGTGGGACATTTACCGGCAATCAGCGGCATACCATCTACCAATTTGATACTGTCAAAACCACCATGGACATTAATGATATTTTTAAAACCATGATTAGCCAACAAAGAAGATGCGATCATCGACCGGTAACCTCCCGCACAATGCACAAGATATTTACCATTCATGTCTAATTCTCCAAGGCGATTTTCAAAATCAACCAGTGAGATATTTATCGCACCCGAAACATGTTCTGTCTCAGCTTCCGTGCTTCTTCGCACATCCAATATTTCGTATCCCTGATGCACATGCTGCATTAATGCTTCCGGTTCTATTGATTTTATCTTCTGAATAGCCTTACCGGATGCTTTCCATGTTTCTACTCCTCCTTCCAAGTAGCCCAATACATTCTCAAAACCTACGCGAGCCAATCGCAATACAGATTCATGCTCTGTCCCAGGTTCACAGATTAATACCAGTGGTTTATCAATGGGTATTAATGAACCTACCCAAACGGCATACTGACCATTTAGTGGAATATTGATAGCATATTTCAACGATGCCGATTCGAACAAATCTTCATTTCTTGTGTCGAGTACCAAGGCTCCATCGTTTATGGCCGACTCAAATTCCTTTAATGAAAGTGATGTGAGATTTCGCTCTAACACTTCATCAATATTTTGATAGCCTTCTTTATTTATCCTGGCATTCTCCGGAAAATAAGCCGGTGGAGCTGCGATGCCATCTGTTACCACATCAATAAATTGTTCCTTTGTCATGGGTTGGAGAGCATAATTATACTTACGCTGCTCACCAATTGTAGAAACAGTCTCGTCACTCATATTTTTGCCACATTGCGATCCTGCACCGTGTCCCGGATATACAATTACATCATCATTGAGGGTAAGAATTTTATTTTTGATAGAATCATATAAAAGCCCGGCAAGGTCTTGAATGGTAAGGTCGCTTTTAATAGCCAGATCAGGCCGACCCACATCACCAATAAATAAAGTATCTCCGGTAAAGACAGCATGATGCTTGCCTTTTTCATCGCTTAATAAATAAGTGCTCGACTCCATTGTATGTCCTGGAGTGTGCAAAACCTGAAACTCTATTTCGCCCAGTTCAAAACGCTCTCCATCTTCAGCAATATAGCTTGAGTAACTTGGCTTTGCAGTTGGGCCAAAAATTAGTTTGGCCCCTGTTTGCCTGGCCAGATCTAAATGTCCTGAAACGAAATCAGCATGAAAATGCGTTTCCATCACATATTTTAACTTGGCACCACGTTTTTTCAATATTTCCAAATAGGGTTCTGTTTCCCTCATCGGATCTATTATGGCGGCCTCTCCATTGGATTCTATATAATATGCGGCCTCAGCCAAACACCCTGTATATAATTGCTCTATGTACATAATTTTGAATTTTAAAGGTTGAAATGAATAGAAATATCCATTAAATCAATTCACATTTATTCATGCAAGAAATCACTGTAACTACTTCCTGTAATTTCAAGAAGTAATAAATTTTTTTTCCTTCGCGAGCACTTCCTAAAATTCCCGATAATTTCATATTTGATAAATGGTGAGAAGTCAAAGATTGTTCAGAACTCAATAACTCACAGATATCATTGACACACAGTTTATCATTAGTTACCAACAAACTGATGATGCTGATTCTCAATGGATGTGCAATAGTTTTTAAAATGAATGCCACCTTCTCTAACTTTTCAGGGTTGAGCGTATCCACCATATCTTTATTTTCTATTTGTATTTCTTCAACTTTCATTTTACGATTTGTTAATAGTTTCAGGTTTATATACGCAAACATATGAACATATGTTTATATATACAAGTATTATTAAAAAAATTTGTTATTTATTAATACAAATAATCGTTTTACCAATGCCTCGTGATATTTAGAAGATATCTATCTGAGTATTTGCCGAAGTACTTTATAGCTACTAATTGAGTAAAACATGTATTGATCTATCCTACTTGAATGATGTCGACAAATTCAGTGCTCAAGATGAAACATTCGGGTTCAAAAAGTGCAAATAATTACCTATCAAAAAAAATTGAAGTATTACCAAATGTTTTTTTAGTTTTTTAATAGCTCTAACTGCCACGTTTTTTACAGATTGGTATTTTATGTCAAGGAGGAATGCAATTTCTTCGTGAGACAATCTTGCAAAATATTTTAAATGAAGTATTTCCTGTTCTCTTTTTGATAGATTTTTGATAGCTTCTTTTATTGATTCCTTGCGTTCCATATTATATTCTTCGGTAATAATTTGATCTTCACGGGAAGAGTAAACATCAATGTTGTTTTCCGAAAGGTTTAATTGATGGAAGTTTTTCCTATTAATTTCTTTGACAATGATAGTACGAAGCGCCTTTATCAGATAATATTTTACGGAGGCAGTGTCTCCCAAATGATTCCTTCTTCTCCAGAGGTAGGTAAACAACTCCTGCACAGAATCCGCTACCAACTGCCTGTCATTATGTACTTTTCTGCCATAGGAAAGGAGCAACTTTGAATAGGAATTATATAGTGCTGTAAACGCTTCGGCATCACCATTTCGGAGCGCGTCCCAATTCAGTTGGTCTTCGTCTTGATATCCCGAATCTTTCTCCATAAGACGTAAATATATAGAATTTTTATTAAGGAGAAATCAAAATCAGAAGCCTTGGTAGTTGGTTTAATTTATTAATAGAATAAAAAAAATTGAACAAAATGGGTACTCCAGAATCATTAATTGCTATTACTTATATAAATCATTAAAACTTTGAAAACGCATTAAACAATTCCTATGGATTACAATAAATATAAAATTGAAGATTTTATTCAGGACGAAAGTTTTGTTAAATGGGTTCTTGATCCAAATAGTGTGAATTTAGTCCAATGGGAAAAGATAAGAGCATTATATATAGATAAAGAAAATGAAATTAATATAGCTATTGATATCATCAATTCTCTAAAGAATGGTGAGGATGAAAATGAGATCAACGAAGATGTAAAGAAAATATGGATGAATCTCTCGCCTATTGTGCAAAGAGAAACTCCTAACGAAAAGAAATCTGTTGAGCTTAAGTCGAAACAATATAATTTAGGTTTTTGGCTTAGAATAGCGGCCAGTATTGTTTTGGTGGCAAGCTTTTCATTTTGGTATCTCCAATCAAAAGAAGAAGCATCGATTGTATCTGAAAAAGTACAGGTAATAGAGAAGTCAAACCCAAAAGGAAGACGATCAACAATTACTCTGAAGGATGGCTCTACGGTAGTTCTGAATTCCGAAAGTTCTCTCAGCTACGCTTCGAACTTTGGTGAAGATAAAAGGGAATTAACCCTGGAAGGGGAAGCGTTTTTTGAAGTGATAAAAAATCCCAAAATCCCCTTTGTTGTAATAGGTGGCAAAGTAACAATCATTGCCCTGGGTACTTCTTTTAATGTTAGCAATTTTTCGAAGGACAAAGAAGTGACTGTATCCCTAATGACAGGAAAGGTAAAAGTGATGGAGAATACCCCTGCTGATAAGTCAGCAAATATGTCCTATGTATTAGAACCTAATGAGCAGATAAAATATATGAAAGATACCAAAGCTTTTGAAAAGGTGCAGTACAAAGGTGATGCTGCATATCTATGGAAGGACGGCATTATTTCTTTCAATCAGGCAAACCTTCCGGACATTGTTCTAAAGCTCGAAAGATGGTATGGGGTAAATATTGATGTTGGAAACCGTTCTAACTCTATCGTGAAATATGATGGGATATTCAATAATCAAAGCCTGGAAAATGTTTTGAAGGCAATGAGCTTTTCACTCAATTTTAAATTTTCTATTGAAAAAAAGGATATAAAATTAATGTTTAATTAAAAGAAAAAAATTATGCCTTGAACAAAATAACGATAAAATAAAAAAAACGACACTTTAAGAAAGCGCCGTTTTTAAGTTCGTCTTTAGTAATTCAGATTTTTTCCCAAGCCTCTAATTACTAAAGACCTGTTTTAATAAATATTTCATTAATAAAACTTTATAAAATTATGAAAAATAAATTGTTACAACTAATCAAATTGATTATGAAGGTATCGTATTATGGTTTTTTTCTTCAGATTATTTTTCTGAATGTTCTTTTGGCAAATGGGGCAAAAGGTCAAAAAAACCTAAGCGTAAAGGAAGTGTTCATCGATCTTCAATTGAAGGACGCATCCATTGTTGAAGCATTCAATTCTATCGAATCGAAGACGAATTATGAGTTCAACTATAACAGACCCGAATTGGACTTAAATACTCCTGTAAATATCAATAGCAGCCATATCTCAGTGGCCGATGTACTGATGGATATTTCTAAACAAACCGGCCTGAAATTCAGGCAAGTCAATCGATCAATAAACGTGGACAGGAAAATTGGACGGTTTTCAAAGGGTGTGGAAATATTGTTGGCCGAAGTGGAAATTACAGGCAAAGTTACTGATGAAACCGGAGAAAATCTTCCAGGTGTAAATGTAATTGTAAAAGGCACCTCATTGGGATCGGTAACGGATGTCCAGGGTAACTATAAGTTGGAAGCGCCGGATGAAAATTCAATATTGGTATTTAGTTCTGTCGGATATTTGGAGGAAGAAATCACCATAAGAAATCAAACTGTAATTGATTTAACGATGGTTCTCGATATCACTGCTCTGGAAGAAGTTGTGGTGGTAGGCTATGGCGACCAAGCGAAAGCCTTGCTAACTAATGCAGTCTCAACAGTAACCGCTGATCAACTGGCAGATAGGGCAGTAGTATCCTTTGCCGAGGCATTAGCAGGACAAGTTGCCGGTGTTCAAATTCAACAAACTTCAGGAGCTCCCGGATCTGGCCCGGTTATTAAGATCAGGGGAGTTGGTTCAATCTCGGGAGGTGGTTTGCCTTTGTACGTAGTTGATGGAATCCCTATTGATAATGTTATTAGTACTGCCTCCGTTATGGGTGGAAATAGCAGACAACAACCTCAAAATCCTATGGCGTCAATAAACCCAAATGATATTGAATCAATCAGTATCCTTAAAGATGCTTCATCTACTGCCATTTATGGGTCGCGGGGCTCCAATGGTGTTATTATCATTACCACTAAAAAAGGTGTTGCCGGTAAAGCTAAAATATCTTTTAACATAAGCCAGGGGATGCAAACAGTTGCTCATAAAATTGACATGATGAACACTGCCGAATGGGTAAATATGGAAACAGATAGATTAAACTGGTCTTGGGTAAATTATGGGGGGCCTAATCCTATCAGGAATTTGGACGACCCAAATTCAGTTAGGACTCCTGGCTTTATGATTCCTGACGAATTTAGTAATCCTTCATCACTTCTTGACACGGATTGGCAGGATGAGATGTTCAGGGTAGCCCCGATGACAACTGTTTCTTTATCTGCATCTGGTGGAAGTGAAAAAGCTCGTTATTATATATCAGGAGATTATGTCAATCAGGAAGGTGTCATTATAAATTCAGGTTTTCAGAAATTCTCATTAAGAGCCAATCTTGATGCCGACCTTTCAAGCAGGGTTCGTGTTGGATTATATATTACGCCAACTTTTAGCATTAGCAGAATGACTCGAGCCGGTGGCGAGAGCGGAAATGTACGTGACGCCCTGAAAACGAGTCCTGTTTTTGGAGCATACAAAGCTGACGGTACCTACGATTTCCAAGGCCCACTATACAACTATGATGGCGTTCCTGGCGATATCGATTTTTTCGATAACCCCATTGCAACAACTATCGAATCTGATTTGGATTTCAAACAGTTCAGGGTTTTGGTTAGTGCATTTTTAGTGGTTGATATTACAGATGATTTAATCTTCAAAACCACCATAAGCAGTGATATTAATTATTTTTCTCAAGATTCATTTACACCCTCTACAGTTGGAAGACCTGGAACCATTATTGTGTCTGGCTATGCAACAGGATCTAGTAACATCAGTTGGGTGAATGAAAATACACTTACTTATACAAAGACATTTAATGATAATCATAATGTCTCTGTATTGGGAGGTTTCACAGCCCAAAGATCTCAGTTTGAATATCATGATATATTTTCGACCGGATTTCCTAACGATCAGGTTCGCACGTTGAATGCAGGTGTTGTCAATTCCGCTACTCAACGTAAGTCTGCATGGGCATTAGCATCCTTTTTGGCAAGGGCAACATACGATTATAAAAGAAAGTATATGGTTAACGCAACTATCCGACAAGATGGCTCTTCTCGTTTTGGAAACGATACCAAATGGGGAACCTTCCCTTCAATTGCTGTAGGCTGGCGTGTTTCAGAAGAGGCATTCTTGAGTAACTCTAGTTTAATTAGCCATATGAAAATCAGAGCCAGTTACGGAAGTACTGGAAGTATGGATATTCCCGACTTTGGGTCTTTCGGTTTAATAGGAGCGAATAACTATATTTTAGGTACTGGTAATGGTAGTATAGTTAATGGATTAGCTCAAAATACTATCTCCAATCCTCTGTTGAGTTGGGAAGAAACAAAAGAATTGGACATAGGTTTTGAATTAGGACTATTCAACGACAGAGTTTACCTGAATGCTGATTATTATAATTCATTAACTACAGGCTTGCTTCTTAATGTACCTATTCCGCTAACTAACGGCTTTAATACTGCATTACAAAATATTGGTAGCGTAAGAAATAAGGGTTTAGAATTATTAATTGAGACAAGGAATTTTGTTGGAGACTTTAGTTGGAACACCAGTTTCAATATTTCATTTAACGAAAACGTAGTTGAAAGTCTGGGCATAACCGATACTCCTATTGTTGTTGCGCCTCGCAACTTTTTTAATGAATTGGCCTATACAACCAGAGTTGGAGAACCAGTAGGCAGCTTTTATGGATATATAGCAGAAGGCGTCTAT
>VAPM010248257.1_pt1 | contig 19908 bp, 18 predicted proteins | sample 3395091 | NCBI WGS metagenome assembly VAPM01 (sample SAMN08290445, study PRJNA428436) | hydrothermal vent metagenome | isolation source: Deep-sea hydrothermal vent chimney 3 | place: Pacific Ocean: Juan De Fuca Ridge | reverse complement strand
GATCAAATATTGTTCGACGCAAAACGAGAGAGAATTGCGAGGAGATAATTGTGGCTTATACCGTTTTGTTAGGTCGTCAGCGATCTGGAAGCACCGTACTGCGAGAAATGCTGGCTGATGCCCTCGGACTGGTCGACCATGGAGAGTTTCTGGATCGAACCAATCGTGAGGCACCCGACGAAATACCCAGAGATGTGATGCTCTGGAACGAACTTCAAGAATTTCTGGAGCGACTGCATGCCGACGAGAAAAGACATATTCTAGACCTTAAAATCAATTACTTAGGGCAAGTTACCAAAAACCTTCGAAGTCCGATCCTCCGGCCCGTTATCCTCGAACTTATAGCCAAGCATCGCGCGCCGGTCATTCGATTACACCGCAAGCCAGTTTCCCAGTGGGTGTCTGGGGCATTGGCGGAATCGTCAGGTGTTTGGAATGCACTGGAGACACCAGATAGTCAGCCAAGGAAAGTGCGAATTGAACCGTCCGCGCTGCGCAACTTCATAGCTACGAGCGAGGCGGAGAATGTAGCATTGGAAAATTGGTGTGCGGATCTATCCGTCCTGAATCTTAGCTATGAAGATATCTTTGAGGCAGATCCGCAACCCTTCCAACAGGTCTACAAATTGGTCTCACAAGCAACCGGTTTTCCGCTCGCCCCTGGGTGGCAAGAGGTTCGGCCACTCTTCAAGAAACTTGCCAGGAAAAAGTTAGAAGATAACATCGAAAACCCCGATGAAATAGCGACTTTCCTCCGCAATCATTAGGGCAAGTTGGCAGTCAGCGAAGGATTCTTGAGGCGAGGCTCGGTAATGTCGACAATCCGCCCTTTGTCCATACGAACCAAACGGTCACAATAGTCGAACCAAGACATGTCATGAGTTGCAAGGATCACAGTTTTTCCTGCCGCTTTCAGCTCTGGCAACCACTTAGTGAAAAATATCTCGCGTTGTCCGGGATCTTGGTCCGCGACAAATTCATCCAAAATGAGTACGTCGCAATCTTCCATGAAAGCGACCGCCAGCGCCAACCTGCGCTTTTGCCCAGACGAGAGTTCCAGCCGCGTGATAGCACCATCGGCAATTTGTGTATGTTCGGAAAGACCCACGCGCGATATCGCTTCGCTAGCGTCTGCGTCCGAAACATGCGAGAGACCAAAGTGGGCCTTGAATATATGATAGTTGGAAAAGATGGCCGTTACGTTTTCCCGGTGGCTAGAGAGGGTCGTCTGACCGTCTGCACCAATAGTGAATTCGCCGCTATCGTGATCAAGAAGGCCTGCAAGCACATGTAGTAAAGTCGTCTTACCAGAGCCATTGTGCCCCGCTAAGAAAATAATTTCACCTTTCGCAATATCAAGATCAATCGGGCCGAGTGTGAAACGTACATTGCCGTCCACGCGATGGGTCGCAACCATCTGACGCAGGGACATCCCGGTGAACGGCACAGGGATAGGCCTTAACGTGGGCGTAGGCACCTCCGGCAAAGCCTTGTCCAGCTCCTCGATGCGAAGGTAAGACACCAGTGAGCCAATAATCGATGGATATGTAGACACCATTTGCTCAAAGGGGGTCACGCAATAAAGCACGAGTAGAAGAACCGAAAAGATCGTTGTCGGGTCGGTTTCGAACAAAATAGGAACTAGGAACACAATACCCCCGAAGAGGGAAAATTTCATCACGCTTACGATTGCTTCGCTTGTTTCGTACATCTTTGCAACTTCGACCAGCGCGCCCCTTAGCCGCTCCAGCACATTTCCAAGGGCATTGGCGAAATCGGACCTCCTACCATGGTGGAGACGCAACTCGCGGTGCCCATCCAGCAGTTCTGCGATAGCTTCGAAATACGCGACTTGATATCTTCGCGCATCCAATCCAAGCGACGCCATACGCTGCTGCCCAATCACATAGGCCAAGATGCCGCCAATCATTACAAGCACGGCCAATCCGCCGGCTACCGGCGAGTAGTAGAAAAGTTGCGGGATCGCGACCAGCAGGAATATCGAAACCGGTAATAGGCCAAGGATCGTTGTTGTAGTACGTGCCACGGTCGCGACATCGGTGGTCATATTGTGATAAAGTGCACCGCGCTCATAGGGCGCAATGACACTGGGCTGCGCATGTATGATCTTGGCGCTAAGACGAAGTCGAACCTTGTTGACCACGCTCGTGGTGACCGATGTTGACAGCACCTGATAATAGTAAGAGGTCCCAACAAAGACGACGAGACAAATTGAGAACAACGGCAACCACAGCTGGATGGCCTGTTCGCGTGTGCCGCCTGCAGCTTCGTTGACAACGACCATCACAACATCTCGGGTTAATCCAGCAACCAGCGCCAGCGCGATTAGGATGCTCTTTGAGCCTGGCGGGACATGGCGCCACAAAAACTGCAACAATCCCAAAACCAACTTGGCATTCAACGGTTTGTTGCGCGATGCATTCTTGATAGCCTGCTGTTCCTTGACTGCTCTGGCGAGCGGGCCAAGACGCCATATATACCAAACGTACCCGCTAAGCACACAAACTTCCCAAATAGCCAAAACGGCGCGTTTCGTGAAAAACCACTGTGATGGCAGAGACCTTCCGCCAAAATAAATCAGACCGTAAACCAATGCAGCGCCAAGGATCAGCCATGCATTTTTGCGCGCATCCTGAAGTAAGACCGCATACGGCTCGGTGCGGTCGATGTTAGAGAACTTCAAGAACAACCCGTAAGAAACGATTGTGATGCAAAAACCAAGAAACAAAAGGTAGCTACCAAAGTCGTGCAAATGCTGCACCTCAGCCGTACGAAATTGCGACAGCATGATCATGCCAACGACACCAACCAACCCGCTTGCCCCAACCATCAACAACGGTAACCGCACTGTCAGCCGGTTCTCCGCAATACGCCAACCCGTGAACACCATATGTGAAACCAGCACAAGAATTCCTAGCGCGGTTGGAACCATGGCTAGACCGAAAAGGGCGCCCAAATCGTCATGCACAATTGCGCGACTAATCGAAGGGGGCGCATCAAAATAATCTTGCGGGCGTAGGGCAAAATTGGCCAGATGGACCAACAGAACACTTGCCACGGTCAGGAATGGTCCAAAGGCGTAGACAAAGGAAAGATAATCTCTGTCTTGGTGGGACTTAATGGTTTGGAATTGCACGTCTTTTGCGCCTGATTGTACTGTCGATCACTCAATACTAGCACCATCCAATATTGGATGGTAGCCCTCGAGGGAACGAAGATTAGGACCGCGTTTGTTGGAGTTGGAAACTACAAAAGTGCGTTAGCCCAAGGCATAATTTACTGTAGATCAGACAAGGATTTGATCGGGGCGCCATTCCCAATGCCCGGCCCTTATGGACCTGCTGATATTGAAATCTTTGCCGCGTTCGATATCGATGAACGAAAGGTCGGGAGACCGCTTAACGAACCAATTTTTACCGGGCCCAATTGCAGCAGAATTTTTCCGGGACGATCCTCGCCGCCTTGCGTGAAAGTCCCGCCGAGGTCATGATCAATTTCCTTCCTGTCGACGCCTGCGAAGCGACCGCGTTTTACGCCGAATGCGCGCTTCAGGCTGGGCTGGCCATTGTAAATGCTATCCCTGTGTTCCTTGCGAGCGACCCTGCTTGGGTCCGCCGGTTTGAAGAACAGGGTCTGCCAATTTTGGGCGATGATTTCAATTCGCAGATTGGGGCGACCATCGTTCACCGCGCGTTAGCCGATTTATTCGCCCGAAGCGGAGCAGAGTTGGATCGCACCTACCAACTGAATATCGGCGGCAATACAGGTTTTTTCAACATGACCGACGCAACGCGCATCGTATGAGGCCCTTCTCAATTTTGCAAGAAATGGGGACCCAACCACCTGAAACGCAAAGGGGAAAATTTGGGTGACAAGTCGTGTTCGCTTCCTTATCCATGACCCACCCGATTGCTTTTGAAGAAATCGATTAGGAGTAGGAAAATTGGAAAATCGGTCAATCAATCTGAGTTGGTTCACTTCTGTGAAGTCTGTCGTTCTAGGCCTGGTTTTACTGATTTCTAGTTCTTTTGTCGCAATCAACACAGCACAAGCCGCTGACCTAAAACTGATTGGAATGCGAGATGTTCCAGACGGCTACCTGTTGCGGCCAGACTGGCCAGTCCCCAATGAGCCCGGGCAGTTGTTTTTCTTGCAGCGCAGCACCAACCCCAACACTGTCGTTTATGCCGCGCGCTCAGAAGGGACGGGCGGCATAGGCAGTAACGCAGTCGTTGCCTATTGGAAGCGCTACAATACAGACGGCGCAACCAAAGAACTTAGATTTTTTGAGCGTACGCAAGCTTTTGGAGTACGCATTGGTACCCGTGATGGAACTGGAATTCGCTTAAAGATAAGAGCAATTCCACAGTTTGATCTTCAATTTCGGCAACATGACGATGGGCCAATCCTTGTGCTCCAGACCAATGGGATGGCGCTCAGCCTCACATCGGCTTACCTTGAGATCGATGAAGACACCCTTATTCCCCGTGCAAGGGCGCTGGCAATTGTTGGGCGCAGTCTCGAAGATGGGACTAACGTGCGACTCGATTTCGTTGTTGGAAACGGTATACTTGAATGACCACGACAATGGCCTGCTATGAGTAGCAGCGCGAGTGCCCCAAGAAATGCAATGAACCGCGAATTCCACACTGACACAAAGCGTGAGGGCGCAACGGTTTGACCCTCGAAGCAAGTCAAGGTTGGTTGCAGTTTATTGCTTCGCTTGGGGCCGTGGTACTTCTGTTAGGAGCGGTTCTGGTTGCGTTGCTTTGGGTGCTCCCACAAACACGCAGCAAAATAGATGGTGCGGCCAGAAATCTCTTTTCGACAGCACTTCTCTTCCTAAGCGCATGTGCGACTTTGCTTTGGTCCGATCTGCTGGCCTTACCTGTCCTGTGTTTGGTTGGCGGGCGCGTCGGCTGGGAAATCTCTTTCGCCTTGCCGGCATTCTCTAAACCCTCGCTTACAGTTCTAGGTGTGGCCCTTGCAGTCTTACCATATCTGGCTTTCCCGAAGCCTTCAGTCTTATTCTTGCTCTGGCTCGTGCTTCTGGTGATTTGGCTGCCATTCAGACGCCGAAAACGCGCTTTGGGCTTGGTATTGCTCATCCACCCAGTCATTCCGATCATGATCGTCTCGGCCGCAATTTCCAATCATGAGCTACGACCAGCTTTGCTGCTGGCATTTGTAATCGGAGAAATTTTCGACAGTTTCTCATTTCTCTCTGGTCGAATTTTTGGCCGCACCAAATTGGCACCAGTTCTCTCACCATCAAAAACGGTAGAAGGGTCTGTTGGAGGCGCGGTTATGCTCGTTTTCCTTCTCATTTTCGGATGGGCAGTCTTTGGCGGTTATGACCTGTGGGCAGTCCCCGCGGCCTTTGCAATAGGATGCTTTGCGCTTGCAGGGGACCTTTGGATATCTCGGATCAAACGTATTGCGGATCTAAAGGATTTTCCGACATTGCTGGACCCGCACGGAGGATTGCTCGACTCGCTGGATGGGTGGTTCCTGTCGGCCGCCCTCTTTGCTGTGCTAAGCATTGCCTTCCTCTAGCTGTGAGCAGAGCCCGTCGCTATGTGTCGCGCGCCTTGATTTTCGGCCAAATCACTTCTTGGGCGTGGCGAAGCATTGTGGCGTCATCAATCTCCGCCCAGATCAAATCGTCCACGAGATGGCATCTCAGCTGCAAAATGCGGGATGCGGCGACAAGGCCATCTTCGTAATCCGCTTCTGGATGGTTTTGTACATATTGCGCCAGAACTGCGCGAAGCTCCTTAATCTGCGACCCGCGGATGACGTTTAGGCCAGTAAGCTCTCCCAATGGTGCCTCCGCGCGGGCCGTCCGGACCCTGGATAGATGCACAAGTTGTGTGGTGTCAGGATCGGCCCAGACATAGACTTCGTCCCCTGCCCCAGTCGGACCAGAGGTCAAGATGCCTGCACGCATAGTCTTCATGATATCAATGGCCCTGTTTTCAAACAGGATATCGGATTCAAGGATCGCTACTTGGTCGATTTGAGGGTCAATACCATCAAGCCCGCACTGCAAGCTTAGCAGGCTCCCAGTTGTGCAGAAATGTGGGTTATATATCAATTCGACATTCGTCCGTTGACCAAAAGCCGCAACATATTTGTCAGCTTGATACCCGGTCACGATCCGAACCAAATCATAGCCGCCCTCAATCAATTGCGCCACGGAGCGGCCTACCAAGGTCTGCCCGTCAATCGCGATAAAGCCCTTTGGACAATCACTGATAGTCGGCACCAGTCTTCGGCCAAGCCCAGCGGCTAGTATCACAGCAATTTTATGCAACTTCTTTTCCCACTAGACCGCACCTGATACGCACCCTTATACGTTGGGTTGTGCCAATGCCAACACCGGATCCCGCCAATGGAAGATCGTTCATCTCTTATGACGCGCCGCATCCGCGCAGTCTATGAGCAAGAACAGCGGAATGAGGATTTGCACGGCAATTGGGCAATGACCGTGCTTTGTCGTCCTTTGGGTTTTCGTGTTGCGGCGCTGGCAATGCGCTACGATATGACACCCACCCAGATCACATATATTTCTGTGTTGCTCTCGATACTCATCCCTTTTCTTGCATGGTATTTAGGGGTTTTGGCAGGCGCCTGTGCTGTCGCTTTTGTCGGCTGGTTCGTGCAAGTTCTGGATTGCGCAGATGGCGATTTGGCAAGAGCGACAGGTCAGGAAACAAAGCATGGCGCAGATTTTGATATGCTCGGAGATATCCTGTTTTTTGCTTTACTCTATGTCTCCATCGGGATTCTCTCAGCGGTTCAAACTGACAACACCCTCTGGCTTGTACTCGCGATGGCTGCTGGGTGGTTGCGGTTGTATGCGCGCACCATCAGGGACCGATGCAATGATGTGCCTCCAGCCCACATAATGCCGCCCAGTGGTTTTACAGAGAAGCTTGTTGCAGCGGCGCAAGGCATTGACGGCTTGCTGCCCTTCCTCGCTGTTGGGGCCATCATGGGGCCATGGCCGGTTCTAGTGCTGCTGGCCGTCAGCCTTGCCGACATTAGCCTGACAATTCACCCCCTACTGCAACGAACAAACTGATTTGAGGGTTCTTCAGATCGTCCCTTATCGCATGGACCGTGCGGGTGGAGTGCAAAGTCATGTGCGTGCGCTCAGCGCGTGGCTCAATGCACAAGGACATCGTGCAACGATCGTCTCTCCGGCTGAACCGCACAGCAATAGCCTGTCTGGCCGTGTGCGGATTGGCCATTCCAAACTTGTGAATATGCACGGAACACAGTTTGAACTGACTGCAGCAATGCCTTGGGAGATGCGGCGATTCAAACAGTTTCTGGACCACGTGAACCCCAGCATTATCCATTTTCACACCCCATGGGTGCCACTTTTACCCAAACAGATTTTTCGGTCACTGACTTGTCCGACCGTCGCGACGTTTCACGCTACCTTGCCAAATACCGGACAAGACGTCTTGTCACGCTGGCTTTTGGGGCAAGCGCGTTCTTGGACAGCAAGACTTGACGGAATTGCTGTGCCCTCGTTGGTGCCCCAGGCGCAGTGGGTTGCGGCCGGTATCCACCCCACGCCACGCATTTTAGCCCCGGCCATCAACCTGCAACTATGGAAGGACGCGGGCCAACTTCGGCGCCCGATTGCAGGTTCAATTCAGACAATCATCTGCGTCGGACGCAGCGAAGGACGAAAAGGGATCGGCACGATTGAAGCCGCTTGGGGACCTATCAAGTCCGCACTGCCACATGTCACTTTACGGCTTGTCGGCGGAGCCGCAAATGCGCAGCTACAGAGCGGACAAGTGGTCCGTATCTCGCAAGCTGACGATGCGTCTTTGCGATCAGAAGTGGCCAATGCTGATCTCTTGATCGCGCCTGCGGACTATGGTGAAAGCTTCGGACTCGTGTTGGCAGAAGCGATGGCTGCAGGTACCCCAATTCTCGCTGCCGGTAATCCGGCTTATATGGCGACCTTAGGGCAGCACGGACAATTCTTTGAACCCAACGACCCCGAAGACTTGGCGCGCAAAGTCATTGCACTGGCAGGGGACCCACAAGCACGGACAAGACTGCAGGCGTTCGGTCGCGCTCGGGCTAAAGTTGCAGATATTGCGGTTGTTGGCCCAGAGTATCTGAATTTCTATGAAGAAGCTGTAGTGTGTTCGAAACACGAAGGGTAAGGCCAGCGCTGCTCTAACCAGCGCCGAACATAGGCCTCAACGCGTTTGTTAGGCCGATTGCGAAAATCGTCGTTCAAACAAAGAACACCTGACGTGGATCTGCCCGCAATTGCCAGCTGTACAAGGGTTGAAGGAAAGAAGTTATTGAGCGAGGCATAGCCATACAGGCCCGGTCGCCAAATCTGTGCGATATGCATCCAGCCCATGCTTAGCGCGTGCAGCGGAAACAGAACTTCAGGCACAATGCAACCCGCGCTACGGAACCGCGCCATACGGGTCGCTTCGACGGCTGGCGCATAAAGGTCCATCGTTTCGGCAAATTGTGCGCGATCTATACGCAACGGCACATGGCTTGTCTTAGGCCAGGCTTGCGGCCCATGCGCCCCATCAAGCAGTGCTAAAGTATTGTGAAGGGCCATATTCCACGGACTTTCTTTGACCGGATCAGGCGCGCGTATTCGCCGAAACTCTCGCCCGCTTTGCAAAACCGCAGCCGCCCCTAACGCTGGGACTTGCGCTCCGAGCAGCATATCATCCTCAAAATACAGGAATTCCGGGCCGATTCCTGGTAGCAAATGAAGATGACTGACAATCGAGAAAGAGTTAAACGTTGGCAAATAGTGGCTGGGAATGATCTCGTCGTGATGAACCACAACCACGTCGGGATGGCTGCTATCAAGCCAGATTGGAATTTGCGGTCGCATAGAAAGCAAATAGATCCGGCGCAGCGATGGCACGTTAGCCTCAACCGAGCGGATCGCATATTTCAGCAGATCAAGGTTGTCGCGTGTACGATTTGGGTTTATGTCTTGGCGCATTCGGGCATGACTGTTTCTACAATCGAGATATCCCGGCCAACTGTCATCTACCCAAGTAAAAACGACATCCATTTATTCACTCGCGCAATTTCCGAAAGATAATCGGCCAATGCATTCCAATTTTCAAGCATGTCCTGCCAAGGTGAGGCCTAATTGACACAGCAAACCGTCCTAGCCCTCGATTTTGGCACTTCAAGTGTAAAGATGGCATTGATGAACCGAGATCTCGTGGTGGTCGCCCGGAAGGTTGAGACATACCCAATTCATTTTCTAGGAGCAAATGCGGTAGAGCAAGACCCGCAGGACTGGTGGGTCGCGCTCTGTCGTGGGGTACGCAGTCTTCTTGGCGAGGCCGATTGTACGGTTGAGGGCATAGCGATTGTCGCACAAACTGGCACGGTGGTCTGCGTGTCTGAGGATGGGAGGCCCCTGCGTCCGGCGATCCTCTGGCGTGATAAACGGTCTGCACCTCAGGCTCTGGAGATGACGGGTGGGTTCCCTTCGGCATTTGGGTATCGGATCGATAAACTTGCTAATTGGATCAGACTAGCGAATGGCGCACCGTCACGCGGCGGATCGGATGCGACATCCAAGATCCGCTGGGTGCTTGACAATGAGCCAGAGGTGACCAAAGAACTCCGCTATTTTCTAGACGCAAGAGATTGGTTGATCCATCGCGCGACCGGACGCTTTGTGACGGTTGCAGACAGCGCGAACCTAACGTGGCTCATGGATACGCGAAAGGGCTCGGAAGGATGGTCGGCCAAGCTTGCATCAATGGCAGGCATCGATCTAAACCACTTGCCGCCAATCATTGATGCAACTGCCGAAGCGGGCAGATTGACAAATGATGCGGCGAAGGAATTGGGCCTTCCGGCGGGGATTCCTGTGTTTGGAGGATGTTCTGATGTCAGTGCAGCAGCGCTAGGGTCCGGTGCGGTTGCGGATGGAGAGTTGCATATCTGCCTATCGACCAGTTCCTGGATTGCGGGGTTTTTCCCCGGCCGCCGCCTCAGCCCCGCCAAAGCCTATGCAACAGTAACCTCACCCTTTGAATATCGCCCGCTACTCATAGTTGGGCAGGAAACCGCGGCACGCATGAAAACATGGGCAAATTCGGCGTTTGCGGCCACGAATGATGCGACGGATGATGATCCTTTACCACGGCAGGATGACCCTTTTGCCTTCCCCTGGCTTGCAGGCGAACGGGTGCCAGTCGACGATGACAATCTGCGCGCGGCGTTCCTGCAAATATCCGATCACCATGATGCTGCAGCGCTGCACCGGGCAACGACAGAGGCAATTGTGCATAACACAGCTTGGGCCTGGCAAAGTGTTTCTCGGGAACGCGGCCTACAAATGGATAAACCTTTACCTGTTGTGGGTGGCGGAGCAATGATTCCGGGCTTGGCAAGGTGTCTTTCGGCGGTGACGGGGCGCGATATTGCCCTGGGTGCCGGACGTGAGGCAGGCGTCTATGGTGCGGGCATCATTGCTGCGACGGCGATCGGTTGGCGCAATAACTTGTGGGAGGCGGCGCAAACACGGGCAGAGTCCGCCAAGACCACCATCGTCCAGGCCACCCCAGAAGAACGCGATCTGATGCACTCGCGAGCAAAACAATCCGCAATTTTGCGCAAACATCTCTTGCGGGCGACCCACAAATTGGGGCGAAATAAGTGATCGATGGATTAATCAAAAACGTGCTGGACCCGCTTTGGGAACGCGCCGCATGGCCTTTGGTGCGGTTAGGGCTTTCACCCAATCAAGTCACTCTCATTGGGCTTCTTCTATCGGTGGGATTCGCACTTGCATATCTTGTGCATCGCGATCCACTTGTCTTCGGCCTGACACTTGTGTTCGCATTTGTTTTTGATTCACTGGACGGCGCCGTTGCGAGGCAGCGTGATATGTGCTCTGCATGGGGCGGTTATCTTGATGCGGTTGTTGACCGCTACCAAGATGCAGCGTCCTTGATTGCAATAGCTTGGGTGATACAAGCATGGGCCCCAGCAATAATTGCGCTTTCCGGCGTCCTTCTGATCCCATACGCCAAAGCCCGAACGGCCATCGAAATCCCGATCGAGAATGATGGATGGCCGGACCTGTTTGAACGGCTAGAGCGGGTGATCTTTTTATGTGCAGCATTGATCGGTGCCGGAATCGCTGCACGCTTAGGATATTCAGGACATGCTGTCTTGGTAGGCGCTTTGTGGGTCATGGCTGCACTGGCTCATTTGACTGTGATCCAACGAATACTTAGGGCCAAGGCACTGCTAGTAGCTGCGGATGCCTCTCGTGCGGCAACAAATAATAAATAACGAGACCGGCAGGGTCCGTAGGCCCTGTCACCCCCCTTTTAGGTCACAGTATAGGGTATCCGGGCTTGGAGCTGAGTTTGGCGTCATGACTAGACAGTTGGCGCGCGTTGCACCATTACAAAAATGCTTCGTGGATAAATAATAAGGTCATAGATGCCGGGTCTTGCTATTGTCATTACCCTTACGATCTCAGCAGGAATCCTGCTTGCGGTTGTCGGATGGAAATACAATCCGTTTCGCAAGTTCGTACAGCGGTCAATCGACCCGAAGTGGCGCCACCACGCCCGACCAGGAATATACAGCGCCGGAAAAAAAGAGCAGGCATCGCAGGTTATGTATGTCTCGTCTACTATCATACGCGATGCGTGTGACATTGTTTGGGACGAGCATAACGAAGATCCGCCAAAGGATATCTTCGCCCCTCACGAGGCAGGCACAGTTGTTTGGGTCAACACCTGTCATGTTGCCCGTTTTATCATGGACGTGCTACCGCATATGACGGGCCGTTTCAGTCTGGTTACCGCGCGCGAAAATAACGCAACAAAACACTTTGATGTGCAATCCGTTCTGGCCTGCCCGCATGTTGCGCATTGGTTCATGGAGAATTTCGAACATCCTATCGAATTGCTTCAAACCGGACGTATTACGCCGCTCCCACTTGGATTGAATTATCATAAACTTGATCCCGACAGCCCAAATCAAAGCCGCGATATGGGGTTACCCTCGCTGCCTGTTGTTCAGCAACTTGATATGGATGGTATTCGCAAGAGGTTGCCGCCGCTGCGCGACCGGCCATTGCGCGTCTACTGCAACTTTCATTTGAATATGGATACTTTCCTTCGACATCCGCATGCTCACAAACGCGCAACGGAACGGGCGGAGGCATTGGCCGCGCTAAAAAAGCACGATTTCGTCTTTTGGGAACCCCGACAGGCTCCGCGCAACCTCGTGTGGGAACGACATTCGGATGTGTCATTTGAGGTATCGCCAAGGGGAAATTCAATTGATTGCCATCGGACATGGGAGGCTCTTATTCTGGGCACTATTCCCATCGTGAAATCAACACCACTTGATCCAATCTATGACGGGCTGCCCGTTGCGATAGTGAGTGATTGGTCCGAGGTCACTGCACAGCAATGCGCAATGTGGAAAGCAGAGTTCTTGCCTTGGTTCGACCAGCCTCTGCCACAAAGGCTTTATTCCAGCTATTGGATAGAGCGTTTCAAGGCATCTTCATTGAACGCCATCGACTAACCTGTCGAGAATTATGCCTAAACGAACGGTGACTTCTTTGGCAGACAACGCCACCAGTGCATCTGGGGAACGGGGCAAGCGCGGGTGCCGCCCATGTGCCAGTTGTCCAATTACCCACTGTGCGGCTTGCTCGGGCTTGCTTTGCGGGAAAACCTTGCCATAGCCTGCAAAAGCCACGAAGGCGCGAAGCTCTGGGTTGGGATGGCTTTCCAGAACCAAAACTGGGCGTTCTTGGTAAAGGAAGTCGCTAAGTTTGAGCGGGATACGCTGATCGCTCGGTTGCGAGATTGCCAGCAATATATCGGCTTCAGCCATGAAGCTTAGCATGTGGCCCAATGGTTGTCGGCCAATTACCCGGATCGGGATCATATCTGTGGCAGGCCGAGGCCCGGGATCCTGAGGCACGGCAATCTGCATTCCCCTGCCCTCTGGCGTTGCTGCCAGCGCCTGCGCCAGTGCAAAGACCGCCCTTGGGGGCACCCAATCCGAAAAGCCGCCAGGCAATAGGATGGTCGGACGACCAAATTTAGGCACATCCGTCACAGAGCTATGCGTGTGATCAGCCGGAGACCGCAGCACATGCAGGCGATCGGGTCCAAGGAAGGGGAACTTACGCAAGTAGTCCGCGCGCGCCGTTGTAGTATTCACAATGACTGCGGCAGCGTTTTTGTTGATGCGGCGCTCTGCAAGGCCTTCCAGAATCCTGGTCCAGAATGGGCGAATTGAGGCCCGCTGACGACAGGGGCCCCACGGGTCGCCATGAATGTGGACAACGGGTAACCCTAGCCGCCGCGATAGGATATCGCCCGCGATAGCACTTGCGACCGGAGACGAGCAGGCCAAGATCGCGTCACATGGCGTTAGACGGTGCTGTGCAATCCCGTCACGCACCATCTGAGGCACCCCAAACACCGCCTCGCCACAGGGTATCCATTCGCGGAACCCGGAGGTTTGCCACGGTGCGAATTCCTTTGGCTTTGTAAGGCCGCTGGCGGTCTTGCTTGTGACAACACTCACCTGCCAACCGACGTCTGGCAGGTGTTGAGCCAAACGTGCGGGTCTGATCCCCGGCGTACTCTCAGGTGGCGGGAAACAAGCTGAGATCATAAGCAGCCTTCTCAACGGAAATTATCCCTATCAGGTGCGTAGTGGTCTGATCTTACGCCGCGCAAAGACTGGATGTGACCCAAGAAACGTCCCACTCTTTGCAAAAAGTACATCTTCCATTTCCGCTTACCAAAAATTGTCCACGGAAGATGCCGCACAAGATCAAAAAGCTCGTCCGCAGCATGCAAAACATAACGCAACCGGCCTTCACGCCCGTAGCGCGCCCAAATCACAGAGAAATCGGCATTGCGCCGGACAATATAGCGCGGGGTCAACCGACACTCTGGCAGGTATTCCGTCACGCGCGCCTGCTGGGCCCAACTTGCTGTGACGCCGCTTTGAAGCAGACGCTTGGAGAAGTCGCTATCTTCACCGCCGGAAAAACGCTTTTGATTGTCAAAGCGGACTCCAGCTGCACGGACTTGTTGAATATCCAGGCCATAGTTGCCCGTATAGATGTTTGAGCCTTGCCCCGAGACCGCCAAGGAGACCCGTTGTCTTTCATATGTTTCATTCCAGTCTTCTTGGATCGCTGCAAGCATCCAGTGCTGGCTCCAAGTTAGCTCCAAACCGGGCACCGCCGCACAAGTTACCGGTCCTCCGACGATTGCCGCGCCGGATATTTGTAGTTCACCGACCATATTCACAGACCAGTCCGTTTCCGGCACCTCATCGTCGTCGTGGCCCACCAAGTAGTCCGCACCCAGATCTATAGAGAAGTCGAGAATGCGATTGCGAACGATCGGAATACCGCGCCGAGGCTCTGCAACATAGTGAACTGGCCATTTGCTCAGGCGATCGTACGCTTCGACAATTTTCCGTGTCGGAGTAAAATCTGGTCCGTTGTCCACCACAAGAAAGACTAGATCAGATCCGAGAGGCGGTCGCAGCTTCAGCCACCCTGCAAGCGTCCGTTGAAGAGCGGGAATGCGGTTGCATGTAGGCACGGCGACAACTGTTAATTTGGAGCAGTGGGTCTCGGTCATGTCCCTGTTGCCTTGCCTCTATTAAGTCGGTCGCTGCCTTAATCAGCGATGACGTTGATGCCTAAAGGGAGTACTGCCTAGCCGTTTCCGCTCATGCCCGTCAATAGATATTTGTGATGCACTGGCTCAGATTGGGGCGCCAATTAATATCTTGACGGAACAAGACTTTGTCAAAGTAATGTGTGTTGGGACAACAACACAAGGGTTTTGTCGCAAATAGCTGACCTGATTGTCAATCCCAGACCCGCTTGTCATGATTTGGCAACCAATCAACCGCGTGGATTTTCAATATGATATCGTTCAAAGGTAGCCATTTCCCAAAGCATGTCATTCTTCACGCCGTTTACTTCTATCTCCGATATTCTGTTTCATTACGAGATCTGGAGGAGATCCTGGCTGAACGCAGTGTTGTGGTTGATCAAGCAACGCTCAGCAGATGGGTCGTGAAATTCTCGCCCTTGGTTGCCATCGAGGCGCACAGACGCAAAAGGCCAAGTGCCGTTTCCTGGCGAATGGATGAAACCTACATCAAGGTCAGAGGCCAATGGATGTATCTCTATCGAGCCGTTGATCGTGATGGCAAAACCCTTGATTTCATGCTTTCAGAACGGCGCAATACAGAAGCGGCGACGCTATTTTTCGCCAAGGCATTGGCCAGCAGCGGAATTCCTCTTCGGATTGTGATCGACAAGAGCGGGGCTAACGGCGCCGGGATCAAAGAGGTTAACAAAATCCTCAGGCGTTTTGGCTGTCCCACCAAAATTACCACCGTAAGATCCAAGTATCTCAACAATTTAGTTGAACAAGACCACAGGTTTATCAAGCGGCGAACGCGCCCGATGCTTGGTTTCAAATCGTTCCATTCGGCTGCTGCGACGCTCGAAGGCATCGAGGTCGCTCAGATGATCCGAAAGAAACAATTTGATCTGGAGGGGAGCGGTTTCGCGCAGTTCGCGGTACTCGCTGGATAACTGTGTCCGGTTAATATAGTTCTTTCAGCCTTGACCAAAGTTTGCGACAGAACCCGACTTTACCCTTCACGACACCAGAGCCGACAAACTGGCCGCGGCGCGCTTCAAAACATGAAGGTGATTTAATGCGTCTTTCATGGTCAGGCGTTGCACCGGCGCGTGAAACGACAGTGTTGAAGCCAGCCGAGCGTGCGAATCCAGAATGGGCACACCTACGGCAATCATGCCCTCCATGAATTCCCCATCGTCTGTGGCAAAACCGTTTGTGCGAACCGCCTTGATCTCTTCGATCAGGCTTTGGGGGGTACTGAAAGTTTTGGCGGTGAACTGCTCAAACTTTGCCGTATGGGCATAGCGTTCGAGATGCTGGGAACTCAGGGAGCTTAGGTAAAGTTTGCCGCTGGCAGTGCAATAGAACGGAACCCTTGTGCCGATGGGTAGCTGAATTCGCAGCGGCCATTTGGTTTCAACACGGTCAATGTAAATCATGCCGTCACGTTCTGGCAGCGCAATGTTGCAGGTCTCGCCGATTTGCTCGGCCAACCGGGTCAGGATCGCGACACGCGCGGTTCGGATGCGCAGGGATGACAGGATACCGGCCGACAAAGTACGCATGCGCAGCCCTGGGGAATAGCCACGCCCATCGATTTCGCGCTGGATAAACCCTTCGGCTTCGAGTGTGGCAAACAACCGGTGGATGGTTGGTTTAGGCAGTCCCAGTTCTTGATTGACGTCGGTCGGGGTTACGGGAATCCCGGCAGACGCCATTTCTTCGAGGACAAGTAATAGACGGAGATTGGTCGGGATGTTGCCCGGGTCGCCGCTCGAACCATTTTCCGTCATCCCGTGATCCTTAGATTTTGGGGACCAACACCAAAGCGAGTTGCGGTACCGTGGCCACAAGTATCCAGGTGCTAATCAATGCAATAAGATAGGGAACGGTGTATTTCAAAAGTTTAAAATAGGGAACACCAGTGACTCCTGATGCAACATAAAGATTCAGACCATAAGGTGGCGTGATGAACCCGATCGAGGCTCCAACAAGGAAGACCACCGAAAAGTGGATTGGGTCAATCCCCACAGACGCAGCAACGGGTGCAAGGATCGGCGCAAGGATGATTGTCACCGGCAGCGATTCAAGGATCATGCCGAACATGAATACGATGGCCATGCAGGTAAACAGCACCGCATAATAGCCCCCCATGCCAGATACAAATTGGCCAATGACTTGCTGCGCCCCGAGAAGCGACAGGTTTTGCTGCATCACCACGGACACGCCGATCAGTGGCGCAAGGATCCCGGTGATCTGCGCCGAGCGCAGAACCACGGACGGGATTTCAGTGAATTTGAACCCCTCAACCACAAGCATATCGGTATAGGTCTTGTCGTTCACCGGAGTGTTTGCGTCATTCTTCATCATCCTGTTGATCGGATAGCAGATCACACCAACGATCAGACAAAACCCGACAGTGACCCCTGCTGCCTCAGTTGGGGAAAACTTGCCAGTGTAGATACCCCAAAGCACCAGGCCGATGGCGAAAAAGCCAAGCCATGCGCCAAACCCGGTTTTCAGGATACGGTTCAGATTCAACGGAATCAGATGGCCCCAGCCGTTGATGCGGCAAATGATCCAGCAGGCAAACTGCATAGCAAATACCATCAGGGCACCGGGCACGATACCGGCAATGAACAGGTCCGAAATCGACAGGTTCATCAAGTAGCCATAAATGATAAAGATGATCGACGGCGGAATAATGATGCCCACTGTGCCGCCCGCTGCAGCCGTTGCTGCCGAAAAGCGCTCGTCATAACCACCTTTGACCATTTCAGGGTGCAACATCGAGCCGATGGTGGCCGTAGTAGCCGAGTTGGAGCCAGAGATTGCTGCAAACAATCCACAGGCTCCGATCGCCGCCATAGCCAGACCGCCGCGCAACCAGCCCAGACAGGAATAGGCAAAATCCGACAGCCGCTTGGCGATGCCAGATTTATTGATCAGATCGCCGGTCAGGATAAACAGCGGCATCGCCAGCAGCGCAAAGCCGTCGGTGAACACGTCCGACAGCGCAGAGCCGACATTATCCAGTGTCTGGCCCAGAACGAATGTGGTTCCAATAACCCAATAGGCGATGACCAGGAACACCGGAACGCCCAGCATGAACAGAAAAGTCACGCCAAGCGAAATGATGGTAACATATGTACTTGGGTCCATGTTTCAGTCCGCCCCAATCACAGTTGGTTTGATCAACAGCGCGCCGCTGCGAAAATTACTGATGTCTTCGAACCAGTTTTCAAACACCCGGCCCGCCATCAGGATAAATGCAATCGGTAAACTGACCAGATACCACCATTGCATGAAATTGTCGGTGCCTGCGAGAATCTGAAAGTTTGCCGCGGAATTGATCGCAACTCGCGTACCGGTGACCACGACGATGGTGCAAAAGCCAAGCCAGAGCAGCCCATCCAAGGTCAACAGCATCATCTGCATGGGGCGTGCCATAGCAGTTCGGAACTCGGCAAATGCCAGATGGGTGCGGAGGCGGATGTTATAGGAACAGCCAAACCAGGTCATCACTAGAAACAGAACCGGCGGAAAAGTTGTCGACCAGGGGGCCTGCACGGAAAAGACAAAACGGCGGATGACTTCAACAAAGATGATGATCGCGATCAGCAGGTAGGAGTAGACCATTACACTGCGTTCAAAGTGGCGTTCGAGGAACGGAAATCCTTTGTAAATCGCGGCTACGGCCATACCACCAATCAGTGTCACAAGGGCGCCAATGATCCATACGCCATTACCTGAAAGCGATTTACTGATTGCCCACGAATCGCCGCTGGTCGCAGCAACAAGGATGTCGTATGCATCTGACCAAATTGACATGTTCGCTCCCTCCCTGATTTGGCCGCCTGAATATTTGCGCACCAACGGCCAATGTGCATCCTAAATTTTCGGTCAGTCCCCACAAAGGGGACTGGCCAGTTTAGATTAGTGTTAATCAGCCTTTCCACCAGCGGCGGGGTTCGACGTTCTCGGCTTTGGTGTCGGCTGGAATCTGACGCGCAATATCGTAGATTTCCTGATATGTATCAATACCACCGGCCCAGCCGTTCAGGCGCTCGCGCCACTGCTCCCACAGTTGCGGCTGGAATTCGGGTGAACACATCTCTTCGGCCATCTTGATTTCGCTATCCGCCAAGAAGGAAACGCTTACGTTATCCTTGACAAACATGGTATCCGGCAATTGCGGGTCAGAAAATCCAACAGTGTTGACCAGTGCTGCCTCGTTGGCTGCCTGAACATGAGTCTGCGCCCAGTACGAGGATTCAAGCACCGCGTCCTGAAGGTACCCATCGAGACTGTTGAACACTTTGGACGACATTGACGTATGTTCGGTGCCACAAAAGAACTTCAGGTCGATGCACTGTGACACAACCGGGGTCATGCCGGCATAGGCCACGGCAGAAGCCCAAGTTTCGGCTCCATCGATCAGGCCCTGGCGCAGCCCGTCAAGGGTCTCTTCCCAGGCGACAGGCACCGGATTGAGGTTCAGCGCCTTCATGGCGATTCGACCCAGTTGCGTTCCCGTCACACGGTTCTTGGTGCCAAACAATTCTTCCAGCTTGGTCACTTTCGGCTTGTCTGCCCAGCTCATACCCATCTGCAGGCCGCGCAGTTCGCAATGCGAGAACAGGAACTTCAGCCCGTGCCGTTCCTCGAGTGGATCGCGCAGAATGCGCTGCGATTCGGGGCTGTAGAGGAAATGATACTGCGCCGCGCGCGACGGAAACATATAGGCATAGTCGAGCACATTCAGGTAAGGCGCACCCCCGGCCGAGTTCTGGGTAGAGGCCGCATAAATATCGACAATACCCAGCTGGGTCTTTTCGACACAGCTAGTCTGGCCGCAAATTTGGTTGTCACCGATGAATTCGATACGGATTTCACCATCCGTGCGCGCTTCCAGGTCCCGGGCAAACTCCAGCGCGCCAGCGCGTTCAATCAACAGGTTCCGGGCGTTGAAACCAGCGGCCCCGAATTTCAGATTGTATTTTGCCGGCTTGGAAAACCGCTTTTCATAGGTCGATTCCGCAGCAGATGCCAGATTGGTCAGACTCATTGCCCCGCCGAATGATCCGGCCGCCAAAAGCGTCGAGCTCATGCCATATTGGCCCGCCACCTTGAATAGGTCACGCCGATTAATCCGGCTCAGTTTATTACCAACACTCATTTTGGT
>VAPM010354157.1_pt1 | contig 19929 bp, 16 predicted proteins | sample 3395091 | NCBI WGS metagenome assembly VAPM01 (sample SAMN08290445, study PRJNA428436) | hydrothermal vent metagenome | isolation source: Deep-sea hydrothermal vent chimney 3 | place: Pacific Ocean: Juan De Fuca Ridge | reverse complement strand
GATTTTATGTCCCCCTCACCCAACCCTCTCCCTCTGGAGAGGGCTAAAAGCAAGGTTTTTGTAGATTAAGTATTGGCTGAGACTTATATGTAATCAGGAAAAACTATATAAAAAGCGAAGTGTACTATAAAAAACAAAATAAATAAGTACGATTTAGAAGTTTTTGTGTAAAATCTAGAGCTTTTTGATCAAAAATTTGTCGCTGATATGAGAAAACAAATAGTTCTTACCGGTATAACAACAACGGGCACGCCTCATTTAGGCAATTATGCTGGCGCAATTCGTCCTGCGATAGAGGCAAGTAAAAATGCTGATGTAAGGCCTTTTTATTTTATGGCGGATTACCATGCCTTAATAAAATGTCATGAACCTGAAAGAGTTAGACAATCAAGTCTGGAAATTGCAGCAACTTGGTTGGCTTTAGGTTTAGATACCTCAAACGCCGTCTTTTATCGTCAATCTGATGTGCCGGAAATACCAGAACTTTGCTGGATGTTATCTTGTGTTACGGCTAAAGGTTTAATGAATAGAGCACATGCTTATAAAGCGGCTGTGGCAGAAAATGAAGAAGTGGAAGGAAATGATCCAGATAAAGGTATTAATTTAGGGTTGTTTAGTTACCCTGTCTTAATGGCAGCAGATATGTTGATGTTTAATGCTAATAAAGTTCCTGTGGGTAAGGATCAAATTCAGCATATTGAAATGGCGCGTGATATTGCCTCTCGATTTAACCACTTGTATGGTGAGCATTTTGCTATTCCAGAAGCAGTGGTTGATGAACATGCTGCGACCATTTTAGGTTTGGATGGACGTAAAATGAGTAAAAGTTATAACAATACCATTCCACTGTTTGAAACTGAGAAAAAGTTTAAAAAATTGATTAATAAGATTAAAACTAACTCTTTAGAACCTGGTGAACCTAAAGATCCGGAAGGTTGTACTTTATTTGGTATTTATAAAGCCTTTGCCAGTGAATCTGAAGTCGCGGAAATTAGCCAACGATATGCTGAAGGGATTGCATGGGGTGAAATGAAAAAAGTATTGTTTGAAAAAATTAATGCTGAAATTGCACCTGCAAGAGAACGTTATCACGCACTAATGGAAGCACCTGAGCATATAGAAGAGCAATTACAGGAAGGTGCCATTAAAGCCAGAGAAATTAGCGTCCCTTTTATGCAATCAATTCGTGAGGCTGTTGGTATCTCGCCTGTTACAAAATAAAAATTAAAATAGGTAGCCTTGATGTAGCAAAGCAAAATCAAGGTTTGATAGTACATGTATACCATTGAAAAAAGAAAAAATTATATATGAGTGATTTTATCCCCGGACAGCGTTGGATAAGTAATACTGAATCAGAACTGGGTTTAGGTTTGATTTTAGATGCAGAATTTAATCGAGTCTCTGTACTGTACCTGGCAACAGGTGATAAACGTATTTATGCTATAGATAATGCACCCTTAACACGGGCAAAATTTATGGTGGGCGATAAAATTGAATCAATAGAAAAGAATACAATAACGGTTGATGAAGTGATTGAACAGGATGGCTTGCTCATTTATTCAGGCGTTGATGGTTCTGGCGAACAGGTCTTCTTAGAAGAAATGGACTTAAATCATCATATTCAATTTAATAAACCACAAGATAGATTATTTACTGGGCAGATAGATCCTACAAGCTGGTTTTTACTACGCTATGAAACCTGGCGTAGGCAGCAACAGCATCAACAATCAGCGGTAAAAGGATTGCAGGGTGCTAGAGCCTCTTTAATCGCTCATCAATTATATATTGCACATGAAGCCGCCAGTCGTGTTGAACCACGTATTATGTTGGCTGATGAGGTAGGTTTAGGGAAAACTATTGAAGCAGGGTTAGTGTTGCAATATCGTTTAATTAATGGGCTCAGTCAACGACAATTAATTATTGTTCCTGAGAGTCTATTGCACCAATGGTTAGTAGAGATGCTAAGACGTTTTAATTTACGTTTTAGTATTTTTGATGAGGAACGCTGTCAAGCGATAGATGAACCAAACCCTTTTCTGACTGAACAGCTAGTTCTTTGTTCTCAAAATTTTTTTTCAGACTACCCTCAACGACAAAAGCAAGCATTGGAAGCGGGTTGGGACATTGTAGTGATAGATGAAGCACATCATCTAGAGTGGAGTGAACAAAGCCCAAGTGCAGATTATTTATTTGTAGAACAGTTAGCGGTGACTACTCCAGGGTTAGTTTTATTAACGGCAACGCCAGAACAACTAGGTAAAGAAAGTCACTTTGCACGCTTAAGGCTACTAGACCCGGACCGGTTTTATCAATTTGATCAATTTTTAGCAGAAGAAGAGCGTTTTGAACCTGTTGCAGAGGCTGCACGTTTATTGATTTCTGGCGAATTGATTTCAGGTAAGCAGCAAAAAAGTTTAACTAATTTGCTTAAGCAAGATAATGTAAATGTACTGCTTGAACAGGTAAATGTTAAAGAGACTGCTGATATAGCCAGGGAAGAGTTGATAAGGTTATTACTGGATCACCACGGTACAGGGCGTATTTTATTTAGAAATTCGCGTCAAACAGTGCAAGGTTTTCCTGAGCGAGAAAGTTACGGCTATCCATTGCGCGGGGAAGAATCTTCAATATTGGAGGAGAGTCCTTACTATAGCTGGCTATTGGATAAATTAGTCGAGTTGCAAGAGCAAGGTGAAAAAGCACTGTTAATTTGCAAGTGTGCTGAAACAGTTATTCAACTAGAAAAAACTTTAAAAACAGGTAAAGGTGTTGCAACAGCTGTTTTTCATGAGGGCATGAGCATTATTGAAAGAGACCGTGCTGCTGCTTATTTCTCTGATGAAGAAAGCACGGTTCCTTTATTGATTTGTTCTGAAATCGGTAGTGAGGGTAGAAACTTTCAAATGGTACATCATTTAATTTTATTTGATTTACCTGAAAATCCCGATTTATTACAACAGCGTATAGGACGCTTAGACCGAATTGGCCAAAAGCATGTGATACAGATTCACATTCCCTTTTTGCTCAACTCTCCTCAACAAGTGCTTTATCGCTGGTATGAAGAAGGTTTTAATGCTTTTCAACATAATTGTTCTGCAGCCTCTCAAGTCGCTAGTCGTTTAGCTGATGAACTATCAACCGTGCTTAAAACGGTTAATCAGCAGGATATTGATGCTTTAGTTATTAAAACTGAAGCACTGAACAAACAGATAGAACAAGAGATGCATAACGGACGTGACCAGCTATTAGAATTAAATTCGTGCCGTATGGAACAAGCACAAGAATTAATAAGGCAATTAAAGGAAAATGATCGTGATGGTTCTTTGTGGCTTTATATGGAGTCTCTATTTGATTGTTACGGTGTGGATGTGGAATATCATTCTACTGATTGTTATATTCTCAAACCCAGTGAAAACTTACGTATTTCTTATTTTCCAATGCTTCCAGAGGATGGGGTAACAGTTACGAGTAATAGAGAAACAGCCTTAGCTAGAGAGGATATGCAGTTTGTTACTCAAGAGCATCCGATGGTGATGGGCGCGATGGATTTGGTTTTATCCAGTGAAACAGGGAATGCAGCATTAAGTGTTGTTAAGCATCAAGATCTAAAAGCCGGACAATTTCTACTTGAATTGTTATTTATTGTAGAATGCAGTGCGCCAGCAGAATTAAAAGTAGGGCGTTTTTTACCCCATACACCGATTAGAATATTGATAGATCAAAATAAACAAGATATGAGTGAGCATATTAGCCACCAAAGTTTATTTGAGACGCGCAGTAAGTTTGATAAAGATCAGATTATAAATTTCATTAATAGTCAGCGAAGTCATTTAACCGACACCATTAAATTGGCTGAAGGGCTTGCTAAGCAAAAAATGCAAGGCTTAGTTGCAGAAGCTAATAAGCAAATGCTAGCAACTTTAAGCACTGAAATAAAACGCTTGCTTAGGTTGAAAAAAATCAATCCAAGTATTAAAGACCAAGAAATAGAACAATTAAAAGAGATGGCTATGTTATCTCATGAAAATATCAGTCAGGCACAGTTAAGGTTAGACGCTGTGCGATTTATTATTACGAGTTGATAAAAGCATAAATAATTAGGTAGTGGGTTAAATCTGTAGTTTTAACAAATACATTCACATAAATAAAAGCCTTTTGGGGCGCAGGTTTTAACCTGTATTCTTTAGTGCAAGAGCAGGCTAAAACCTGCGCCCCAATAAGGGATAAATTATTAAAATAGCTTTATCAACAGATTTGACCCACCACCAATAATTAGAATAAGTTTAATTGAAAAATATAAGGAAAAAAATTTTGAGTACCCATATCTACCATACAATTGACCGAGAGCAGCTTGCTAAAGACCTTGATGAAATACGTGCAGAAGTTTTAGCCGATTTAGGTGAAGAAGACATTCGCTATTTAAAGAAAATAGAGCGATGGGGCCGTATATGTACCCTACTAGGTTACGGTACAGCCTGGATTATACCTAACCCCATTTCAGCTTATTTGATTAGTCAAGGAAGTACTACACGCTGGACAACGATTGCCCATCATATTACGCATAGAGCTTACGATAAGATAGAAGGTATACCTAAGCGATATACCAGTAAAGGTTTTGCACAAGGAAATAGACGTTTTCTTGACTGGATGGAATGGATGGTACCTGCCGCATGGGATAAAGAGCATAATGATTTACATCATTATAACTTGGGAGAAAAAGCTGATCCCGATCAGGTTGAATTTAATATGGAACAGTTTTTAAGTATTAAAATGCCTATGCCAGTAAGGTATATTTTTCTATTCTTTATGGCTTGTACCTGGAAATTTTTATATTACGCACCATCAACATTAAATGAGCTTAGAAACTTTAATGCTAAAAAAGCAGGTAAACCAACGCCTGAATGCTCTCGTGCTGATGAATGGAACCCTTTGAAACCAGAAGGTTGGCAGCTGTGGAGCCAATGTTTACTCCCTTATATTGGTTTTCGTTTTGTCTTATTTCCACTGTTATTTATTCCTGTCGGCATTGTAACTGCTATAGGGGGGGCTGTTGCTGCAACTAATGTGTTGATTAATTCGTTAATGGCAGAAGTATTTGCCAATTTACATACCTTTTTAATTATTGGTACCAACCATGTGGGTGATGACTTATTTATTTTTGAAGATAAAGCAAAAAGTAAAGGTGAATTTTACCTTAGGCAGATTTTAGGTTCGACTAACTTTGCAACGGGCACAGATACAATTGATTTTATGCATGGCTGGTTAAATTATCAAATTGAACATCATTTATGGCCAGATATGCCTTTAAGCCGTTACCAACGTGCACAACCGAAAGTAAAGGCATTGTGTGAAAAATATGGCCTACCCTATGTCCAGGAATCCGTCTTTAAACGGTTATGGAAAACATTAGATGTGATGACAGGAAAAGCCAAAATGTTAAGACCATCAGCTGTAGAAAGTTAAAGTAACACTCTAGCTGCTGTGAGATATTTTGTTTGCAAGTGGGGGTAAAACTATTGAGGCAGAGGCTTTAGCCTGCTCTTTTATGAAGAAACCAGGTTGAAATCTGCACCCCAAAAGACTGTTACGAATAAGGATATATTTGTTAAAACTATAAATTTAGCCCACCATCAAATGACTTATATGTAAAGGGTAGTTTGGTAGGGCTTGGTGGTTTTATGCCAATTGAACAGAATATAAATATTAATTGACATGAAATAGACTTAAAACAGACATAAATATGTCATATCTGTTTGTTAAATTTGCATTTCAATTTAATTTACTTGGATATTGAAAATGCATCAATTTACAAAAAAAAACCTTTATACAGGCGTACTTTTAGCTTGTGTACAAACTGCTTCTGCTGGCACAGATGTTTTTTTTAACCCCCTGACTCAGTCAGCAGCTGTTGCACAAACTGCAAACCATGTGAATGAGAAAAATTCACCTTGGCAAGTGCCAGCGGGCGTTACATATAAAAATTTGACTAGCCTTCATGAAATTGAAGCAGATGTTCAGCAATCATCTGTTCGTGTCCCAGGTCTTGGTTCTGTTGCATCAATGACGGATATGAGCGCTTTTGATGCGACGGGTCATTACCTTTTTATTCCTCATGAAACAAAATATGGTGCTGGCTTGACTCGCTATGACATCATGGCTGATAAAGCAACTAACATTTTTAAAGGTGATATGGGTGGTAAAGAGGGTGATTGGAGTGCTGATTTTGGCGCATTAGATCCTGCTACATGGACACCAAAAAATACTTTGTTAATTGCTGAAGAATGGTCAGGTCAAGGCCGTTTATTTGAAGTTGTAAACCCAATGGCTGACGTTGCTAACGGTGAAGCGGTTATTCTTAATGAATTAACGAATGTGCCTAATGTGTCTCACGAAGGTCTGCGTTTAAACCATTCTGGCAGTGCTATTTATTTTATTGATGAAGACCGTTCAGGTTCTATTTATAAGTATGTCCCTTCAGTTCATGGTGACTATAGTAAAGGTCAAACATTTGTATTATCGGTAGATGGCTTTACAGGTGATGCATCGGCGAAAGCTGGAAAATATCCAAATAACAATCCTGCCGAACGTTCTGGTCCAGCAACCTGGGTTGCTATGACAGATGTTAATGGTAACGCTCTGACTACTATCGACCTCTTTGCAAACGAAAAACTTACAGATGGTCGTCGTGCGGGTCGTGCGGCAGCTGATGAGTTGAATGCAACTCCTTATCGTCGTCCAGAAGATATAGAAGTTGGTTACCTAAAAAATGGTCATGAAGTTCTTTATTTTACTGCAACAGAAGAGCTTGGTGTTTATTCAGTTGAAGAACTTGGGCATGGTAAAGCAATGGTTCGTTTAGCAGCTGATGAAAGCACCATTAAAAACCTTGGTTACCCTGCTACAACTGCTCATGTGACTTCTCCTGATAATTTGGCTCAAGACGCATTAGGTAACATTTATATCGTTGAAGATTGGCCAAATGGCAGTGGAATAGGTGGCGATATCTGGTTTATGCGTGACACTAATGGTGATGGTGTGGCAGAATCACTGGATCATTTTATGAGCTTACAAGTAAAAGGTGCTGAAAATACAGGTATGATTTTTAACCCTGCTAATCCAACTCAATTTGTTATCAATGTTCAACATCCTGAAAGTACTGCTGATGACGTTAATGGTATGGGTGATGCAACTTGGTTAATTGATATTAAAGATGTTGTTGCGCCTCCTTGTGCTGTAGAAAATGATGATGACGGTGAAGAATATGGTGATCGCAGACATCATGGCAAACACCACAAAGTAAAAACTTGTAGTAAAAGTGATGATACTAACTTTGTTCGTAAGTTAGTTAAAGCAGCTAAATAACAAGCAATTTGTTAGCAGTAAAATATAGTGCCCACACTCCCTTTGATTGTGGGCATTTTTTTTATCTCAAAGCAAGGGAGGGCTTAAAAGCATTTATTTTATAGTTACCTGTGGTTTGCTAATAGGCATGTAAGATAATTTTAAATATCAAACTGAATTAGTGCGGTTAGAGTTTTAAGTGGCTTTCCATTTCTATTAATCTCTCAGGTGTTCCAATGTCTAACCAAAAACCATTAAATTTTTCACCTGTTACTTTGCTACTGGGCATAACTTTTCGTAGTAATGGGCCCAGTTTATTAATGCCAGGCTCTAAACCTTTAAATAGTTTTGGATGAAACAGACCTATCCCGCTATAAGTTAGACTTTGCTTCCCGTGCTCTGAAACGTACCCAGTGGATAAATAAAAATCACCTTTAGGGTGGTGTGGCGGGTTTGGAATAAGAATTAAATGTGCCAAGGCTATTTTTTTATTGTACAACTGACTGAAATCATAGTCGTTAGCAATATCGCCATTAACAACTAAAAAAGTGTCATCTCCGAGTAGTGGTATTGCATTAGATATACCCCCTGCTGTTTCTAAAGCAGTGTCTCCTTCATCAGAATAAAACAGTGTTGCGCCAAATTGATCTCCAGTACCTAAGGTGTCTTTTATTTGTTGGCCTAAGTGTGCAATATTAATAACTATTTCTGTAAATCCAGCCTTAACTAATTGCTCAATGGTATATTGAATAATAGGTTTACCCGCTACTAAAAGCAGAGGTTTTGGAGTTGTATCCGTTAGCGGACGCATTCTTTCACCACGTCCAGCCGCTAAAATCATTGCTTTCATTTTTTATTGTTATAAGTGGGTAAAATAGACTTGTTAAGAAATTGGTTAAATTCGCCAAGCTCAGGGTATTTACTACAAATATGGCTAACATAAGTTAAAGTTCTGGGAATGTCAGTTAAATAGTCTGGTTTGTTATCACGGAGGTATAAGCGAGAAAAAATGCCAATTGCTTTCAAATGACGTTGTAAGCCCATCAAGTCAAACCAGCGAGTAAATGTTGTAAGGTCAGTATTAAGTAAGCCTGATTTTGTGAGTTGCTGAAAATATTCAGTCATCCAAAATAACACGTCTTCTTCAGGCCATGCAATATAACAATCTCTTAATAAAGAAACTAGGTCATAGCTGATAGGGCCAATAACGGCATCTTGAAAATCAATGATACCCGGTGAATTTTTAGCTAAAAACATCAGGTTTCTGGAGTGGAAATCCCTATGCACACAGGTTTGTGGTTGCTCTAATGCTGAGCTAATTAAAGCCTGGCTCAATAATAATTTAATATTGGATGGAATTGATAAATTAAGGTATTGATCCAGGAACCACTGGTAAAATATATTAAGTTCTTTGTTTAATAAGGCTTCATCATAACAAGGTAATTGTGATTGATATAAAGTGGTGCTGGATTGTAACTGCTGTAAACTTTTAAATGCTGAATGATAGAGTTCGGTAGCATTGATAGAGTTGAGCTTATCCAAAAAACAACAGCAACCAAAGTCCTCGAGTAATAAAAAACCTTGCGCCTTGTTTTGTTGATAAATTGCTGGGACATTAATACCGGCTGATTTTAGCTGTTGGGCTATGCGAATAAAAGGTTCCGTATTTTCTTTCTCAGGTGGCGCATCCATAACAATGTACTGGCCTTGTTGATGCGTTACTCTAAAATAGCGTCTAAAGCTAGCATCACTTGAAGCAATTTCAAAGTTAATAATTTTAAGCTTAATAGTGCCTGTTAACCAATCAATGATTGCTTGAGCACGTATATCAGTTATAGGCATGAGTTTATCAGGGTATTTAAAGTTTATTGCAATCAGTTTTATAAACTAAGGTAAAATAAACGGCTATTTTATTCGATTTTTGAGCTGTTAAGCTACTATTACTGATACTAACCTTTTATGCAGTACAAATATTTTGTTGTTCTCTCTCTTTCTTTGTATGCAGAATTAAATATTGCAGATACTAATGCATGGAATTGTGAAAAGGTTGTAGGCGGGGAATGGAATTGTGCTTCTGAAACAGTTGTGAAAGAAGTACCTAAAGTAAGTGTTAAAGCGATAGAAAATGTAAACAAGCCTATAAAAACTGAAGAAAAAACACACCCAATTGCAAACCTGACTCACGCTATTACAGCCCCACCCACAGAATTAAACCAGCCAGGTTTTAGCTGTCACTCAAATGATGAAGATGAAACATGGAGTTGTACTTCCTCTCGAGTATCCTTAGTGAGTAACGAGCCAGGCGCAGAGTCATCTGGTTTATTTGCAGCGGCTTTTAATCACCAACAAGAGCAAATATTTACTCAACTACATAGTCAATTAAAGTATGACCCTTGGGAAAATTGTAATAGTTCAGCGCGTGTTATAACCCCCTATTTAGCAGATGATGATTTAAGAAATACTGCACCAATGGATGTAACCGCAGACTATTCAGAAGTTTTTGATAAAGAAGTTACCAGCTTTTTTGGAAATGTTGATATTGTACGAGCTGACCAGCATATAAACTCTGATAGAGCCAGTTACAATACAGCGTCCGAAACAATGGATGCTCAAGGTAATGTTTTTTATAATGAAAATGCAATATCACTTTACAGTAATACGGTGCTATTAAATTTAGCGACGGATGAAGCAAGGTTGAGAGATGCTTTATTTATCTCTCCTTCTGGCCCTATCAGGGGAAGTGCTGATGTGGTTTATAGAGATAGTAAAACTCTTTCTCGGTATAGCAACACATCATTTACCAGCTGTCGGCCTGGTAATGAAGACTGGGTAATTCATGCTGACAGGTTGAAAATGAATAAAAAAACAGGTAAGGCGGCTGCCAAAAATGCATGGTTAGAGTTTAAAGGTCTTCCTGTTTTATACACACCTTATATCTCTTTTCCTTTGGATGATCGAAGATTATCAGGTATATTGCCACCATCATATAGTCAAAATGTAAAAAATGGCTTTGAACTGACAGTTCCCTATTATTGGAATATGGCACCTAATTATGACTTGACCGTTTGGCCACGATATATGTCTAAACGCGGTGGAATGATAGGTGGAGAATTTCGATATTTAACTAAAAAAACATTAGGCTCTGTTGCTCTGGAATATTTGCCGTATGATTTATTGCTTAAGAAACAACGTTTTGCCGGTTCGCTTAAAAATAATTCTAAAATAATTGAAAATTTAAGCAGCCATATTGATGTGAATTATGTCTCTGATAAAACCTATTTTGATGACTTGAATGATACGCTGGGACTTTCAAATAATCGGTTTTTAAGAAGTCGGATTGATCTAAATTATAATATTGAAGGGCTTAGTTTTGCGACCCAATTACAAGCCTATCAAACGATAGATCGAAATATTACAGATGCTAGTAAGCCGTATCAAACTTTACCTAAAGTGACTTTAAATTTAGACCATTCCTTTGAGCAATGGCCAGTTGATATTGCCATGGAAAATGAATATGTTAATTATTATCGTGACGGTAGAGTCAGTGGGCAGCGTTTTAACACCAAACCATCTATTGAGCTTCCTTTAGAAAGTGCTGGGGGTTATATTAAGCCTAGATTCTCTTTACAACATACACAATACTTTTTAACTCAGCAAGCGGCTAATAAATCAAACCACCTTAGTCGTACCTTGCCAATTGTCTCGGTTGATAGTGGTTTATTTTTTGAGAAAAACTTTAAGCTTGCAGGTTCAGGCTATATGCATACCATAGAGCCTAGGCTATTTTATTTATATATTCCTGAAAAAAATCAGAGTGATATTCCTGTTTTTGATTCATCGCTATATGATTTTGGTTTTAGTAGTTTATTTAGAGAGAATCGATTTAGTAGTGTCGATAGGGTGCAAGATGCTAATCAAATTACCATAGCGTTCACGTCGAGATTAATTGATTCAGATTCGGGGCAGGAACGACTAAATTTTAGTGTTGGTGATATTTTTTATTTTCAAGATAGAAATGTTACTTTATCAGGTGTACCAGAAACGAATAGTTTTTCAAATGTTGTTGCTGAGTTAAGTGGTCAGTTAACGGATAATTTATATTTTAATTCAGGAGCTCAATGGAATCCTGATATTAATGATGTGGTGAGAGGGGATGCTGAATTAAGATATAAGGATAAGACTGGAAAAATTTTAAACCTTGGTTACAGATATAGAAACGATAACCCGGATACTCTCGCGACAATTATTCAGACAGATACATCATTTAGATGGCCAATATATGATAATTGGTATGGTGTTGGGCGTTGGCAATACTCATTAAAATTCAATTCAACCAAAGAAAGCTTTCTGGGTTTGGAGAAAGAAAGTTGTTGTTGGCGTTTTAGAGTGCTTTGGAGAAAATATGCCAATAGTATAACAGGTAGTACAAACGATCAAACAGATACCGGTATTTTCTTTCAGATTGAACTTAAGGGTTTAACGGGTTTTGGTGATAAAGTTGATGATTTTCTCGAGAAAAATTTAAAGGGATATACTGTAGAGAAGAATAAATGAAAAAAAAATTATATATAATAAGTATTTTATTTTTATGGGCACTCTTTGCTAGCTTCACTGTTAATGCGGAAATATTAGATCGTATTGTCGCTATAGTTGAAGATGGCGTAATTTTAGACAGTGAGCTCACTAAAGAAACCCATCGTATCGTTGCAAACTTACAAGCTAAAAAAGTAATGATTCCCCCTGCTTTTATACTAAGAAAGCAAGTATTGGAAAGGTTGATTGTTGATAAATTGCAACGTCAATTAGCCGAGAAGTCAGGGATTAGAGTAAGTGATGAAATGTTGCGTCGTTCAATTAATGATATTGCTGCACGTAATGGTTTATCTGTTGATGAGTTTAGAAAAGAATTACAAAGCCAAGGTGTGAGTTTTAAAGCGTTTGAAGAAAATATTCGAAATGAAATTATTGTTAATCAATTAAGAGCGAGGGAAGTTGGCTCACGAATTAAAGTAACTGATAGAGAGGTGAATCATTATTTAGAAACCCAGGGTGAAGTGAGTAAAGAAGAAGTTCAGTATCACCTGGAGCATATCTTGATCTCAATTCCAGAGGCTGCTTCTGCTTCTGTTATTCAGAAAGCAAAGGAAAAAGCAGAGAAAGTGATTAATGATTTACGTCAAGGCGCAGATTTTAAACAAACGGCTATAGCGGTTTCAAAAGGAGGGAATGCTTTAAATGGTGGTGATTTAGGTTGGAGAAAATTAGGCCAAATACCCACACTATTTGTAGATATTGTTACAAAAATGAATAAAGGTGATATTTCTGAATTGATTCGTAGCCCTAGTGGGTTTCATATTGTTAAAGTATTGGAGTTGAAAGGTGTCAATAAACATATTGTTACTAAAACAAAAGTACGTCATATTCTAATCAAGACTAATGAACTTATTGATGATAATGAAGCTAAAAAAAGGTTATTATCATTGAGGGAGCGAATTATTGATGGTGATGATTTTGCCACATTAGCGCGTGCTAATTCTGATGATAAAGGTTCTGCTATTAATGGGGGGGATTTAAATTGGGTAGGCCCGGGTGACCTAGTTCCACCTTTTGAAGCGGCAATGAATAAATTAGCTATCAATGAAATTAGTGAGCCTGTTCAAACTCAATTTGGCTGGCATATTATTCAAGTCTTGAAAAGACAGGACAAGGATAATAGTGTGGATTTTAAAAAGAATCAGATAAGAAAGCAAATTCGAAACCGAAAAATAGAAGAGGAAACTGAGTTATGGTTGCGTCGGTTGCGTGATGAGGCTTTTGTCGATATTAATTTGGATCGTTTGTAGATGAAGGGTTGCGAAATCAATACTAAAGAACAGTTAAAACAGCATTTAAAACCCCTTTTAGTTAAGCAAGAGTTCGTTTTACATAAGGAATTGATTAACAGTATCTCTGACGAGCTTCAGATAAGTGTTCTGGAATGTGCGGCGGCACTATCGCTATTGAATCACCCTCAACTGGTATTAACAGAACACGCTAGAAAAATTAATGGAGCAGATACAATTCCAGCAGTTGCTTTACCAAAACAAAGACTTGTAAGGTATCGCCTTGATATAGGCCGGAAACATTTAGTTTCTGTTGAGGAAATAAAAACAACGCTGATTGAAGTGTCTGGTGTAGATAAAAACCGAATAGGCAAAGTGGATATTCGAAATTATTATAGTTTGATCGATTTACCGGATGGAATGCCGGCTGATATTTTTCAGCTATTAGCTGATGAAGAAATAAACCAATATAAATTGAATATTAAACGTGTGAAATACCAATCACGGTTTTACCGAAGAAAAAAATAATAGGGTTATACTTCGCTAGGCCACGCGAAGGCTATAAAGATCTGATATTGTTACCACATAGGTCACTGAGAACACAGAGTTTTTTTATCATTAAGTCGCCGTATTCTCAATGCTTATCATATTAATCTGTCACCTTAGACAAAGATAACAGATTAAGGTAGAAAAGTTATATGGTTTTTTTGCGTGAACGGCTGATACCAGCTAAACCAAATAAAGCACTACCAAATAACCAGGCAGATGCTGGAACAGGAACGGGAGCAATGGCTACGATATTTGAAATTCCACCACTTGATCCTGTGACTGTTCCTGTAAAATGAATACCGTAAGTACCTCCGGAGACATGCATAGGCATAGGCATAGGTGTCGCCATTGATGGAGGCATACTAAAAAAGATGCTATCTCCTGCTGAACCCCAAATGGACATTTGATGGCCTAGATCATCAGTAAGAGCAAACTTGAAGTTATCAATACCGAAAAATGAACCTAGTTCAATAGAGGTTGCTGTGGTGCTGAGTAATGAGGGTGCTGTAGTAGAATCAATATTGAAAAGATAAACATCATCGATTATATCGCCTGTAGCAAACGTATAGTTAGAAAAAAAACTATCAGGGTTTGTTGCTGAACCAAGGGTGTTGCCCGTTGAATGTATTGCTGGGCTGGTAGTGGCATTTGCACAGATAGAAATGCTTAGCAAAGAAAAAATGATAAAAAGTTTATTTAAAATATGCATTGATATGCTCCATAATAAGATACAAAAGATAGAAAAACTATCATTCGAAATTTCTAACTGCCTGTACGGTATTGATATACTAACAGATAACAACAGCGGCGTATAATAAATCTTTTATATTATTTAATATTCTAAATTAAAATTATATTGTAATCTCATAAAAATATATAATAATTCAATAATATGCTGGTGAGTATAAAATATTTGGGTTCGAGCCTTTGGCAGCAAGGTCAAGGTGACAGCGATAGTTTTGTAGGCAGAGGTGACTTTTTAACACCAGCTTCTCTTCAAACCTTTGCTTAGCAATCACTAAAACAGTAACTAATCCAAAGAATATTTTATGCTCTTCCTATTTAAAATATGAATATCAGTTTTTTATATATTCAAAAATTAGTTTGTATTATTTATTATATTTAGACTCAATAATCCCACCACCTAAACAAATATCACCGGTATAAAAAACCACTGATTGTCCTGGGGTAATAGCCCTTTGTGAATATTCAAAAACCACTTTACAGCGGTCATTTTCTAAAGGAATTAATTGACATGCCTGGTCACTCTGGCGATAACGTGTTTTGGCCTTACAATAAATAGCTTCTGTTAATGGTTTATTGTTACACCAGTCTAATTGATTGGCTTCTAAAGTATTATGAAGCATTAGAGGGTGATCGTGCCCTTGCCCCACAATCAAGATATTATTGTCCAAGTCTTTTTCTAAAACATACCAAGGTTCATCAGGAAAATTTTTAACCCCACCAATCCCAAGTCCTTGCCTTTGTCCAAAAGTGTAATACATCAAGCCTTGATGTTGGCCAATATATTGACCTTCTGGGGTACGCATCTCACCTGCTTGGGTAGGGAGGTAGCGCTGTAAAAACTCTGTAAATTTTCGTTCACCAATAAAACAGATACCGGTGCTGTCTTTCTTTTTATGATTATCAAACCCTGCCTTTTTGGCCATGGCTCTTAATTCAGGTTTATGCAGCTCGCCAATAGGAAATAAGGTTTTTGATAAGGCTTTTTGACCTAAAGTGTATAGGAAATAACTTTGTTCTTTGTTAGGATCCAAGCCTTTAAGTAATTGAAACTCGCCGTTGTGTTGTTGTACGCGAGCATAATGACCTGTTGCAATATAATCAGCTTTTAAATCTTCAATCGCATAGTTTAAAAAAGCTTTAAATTTAACGTGTTTATTACATAAAATATCAGGGTTAGGCGTACGTCCCGCTTTAAACTCTGATAAAAAGACTTCAAATACTTCGTCCCAGTATTCAGTTGCAAAATTAACAGTTTTTAATTCAATACCTAATTTATCGCTGACTTGTTGAGCATCAGCCAGATCTTCCATTGCGGTACAGTATTCTGTGCCATCATCTTCCTCCCAGTTTTTCATAAACAAACCAGTAACGTGGTGACCTTCTTCTAGCAATTTTAAGGCGGTAACTGATGAGTCTACACCACCCGACATACCAACAATTATATTTTTACTCATGCTCTAAATCTATATAAGATTTTAATAAAGATAATGGATAGTGCTCACCCTTTAGGTAGGCATCTATGGTATTCAAAACCAATGGACTTCGTAGTTGCGACTGTTTCCCTATTATTTGCTCGCGTGTTAGCCAGTGGGTTGCAATAATATCATTATCTAGTGGTTGTTCTGCATCGAATGAATGAACTTTTCCAGCAAAGCAAACTCTTAAAAAGCTAGGGGATTCTGGAGTTTTACGCCAAAGTTGAATGGCAGTAATGCTTTCAGGTTTAAATTGCCAAGCTGTTTCTTCATTTACTTCTCGTTTAACAGCGGTCAAAATAGATTCGCCATTTTCTAAATGCCCTGCAGGCTGGTTAAAAGCAATTCCATTATTTGTATGTTCTTCAACCAATAAAAATTTATTGTCCTGTTCAATAACAGCGGCAACCGTTACATGGGGTTTCCAAACCATGATTTTCTCAATTTTTCTAAAGCTTTATATTTTACTAGAATTGTTTTTTTAATGTGAAAAGATTGAAATTTTTAACATTAAGCACTATGTTACACTTTAAGGTTATTTAAATAAGAAAGTTTGAAGTATGTCAGATATTGATCCAAATCATGAGGATGATAGCGGTATAGCGGTACAAGAAGCTAAGCCAGAATTAAAGCGCCCCCCTTTATATAAAGTTGTTCTATTAAATGATGACTTCACACCAATGGATTTTGTGGTAGAAATATTAACAGATTACTTTAATATGGGTGAAGATAAGGCAACACAAGTTATGTTGCAGGTTCACACAAGTGGTGTAGGTGTTTGTGGCGTTTTTACTAAAGACGTAGCAGAAACAAAAGTACATATAGTTAACGAATACTCGCGTGAAAACCATCATCCACTATTGTGTGCGATGGAAGAAGCGTAGGATTTAAGGAATAAGCATGTTAAGTAAAGAACTGGAAGTTACATTAAATCAAGCGTTTACCAATGCACATAGTAAACGTCATGAATTTATTACCGTCGAGCATTTGCTTTTAGCACTGCTGGATAATGAAACGGTTAAACCTATTATACAAGCTTGTGGATGTGATTCCATGGCCCTGCGGGGAGAGTTAACTCAATTTATTGACGAAACTGTATCGCTTATTTCTGATAATTTACAGCGAGAAACCCAGCCAACACTGGGTTTTCAAAGAGTTCTGCAACGTGCTGTTTTTCACGTTCAGGCATCAGATAAAAAGGAAGTTACAGGGGCAAATTTATTTATTGCTCTATTTAGTGAGCAAGATTCCCATGCTGTCTATATCCTTAGTAAATATGAAATTAGCCGCTTAGATGTCGTTAATTACCTGGCTCATGGCATTACTAAAATTGAACAGGATTCTGAGCAAGATGATGAGCCTCTGACTGCAGAAAAGAATGGCACTGAACCTACAGACTCATCGCCGCTTGAAAAATATGCAACCAATTTAAATGAAGAAGCTAGACTTGGCAGAATTGACCCTTTAATCGGTAGAGAATCAGAGGTTGAGCGGACTATTCAAGTGCTTTGTAGAAGGCGTAAAAACAACCCTTTATTGGTAGGCGAGTCAGGTGTTGGTAAAACAGCTATCGCAGAAGGTTTGGCACGACGAATTATTGAAGAAAATGTACCTAATGTATTATTGGGTGATGTTATTTATTCTTTGGATTTAGGCGCATTAGTTGCAGGGACTAAATATCGTGGTGATTTTGAAAAACGTTTAAAAGCCTTGATTAATCAATTAAAAAGACAACCGGAATCTATTTTATTTATTGATGAAATTCACACTATTATTGGTGCTGGTTCTGCGTCTGGGGGGGTGATGGATGCTTCTAATTTGATTAAGCCGGTATTGGCATCGGGGCAATTACGTTGTATTGGTTCTACTACTTATCAAGAATATCGTGGGATTTTTGAAAAAGATCATGCTTTAGCAAGACGTTTCCAGAAAATTGATATTGTTGAGCCAACAGTAGAAGATACCATTAAAATTTTAACTGGATTGAGATCCCGTTTTGAAGAGCATCATGATTTAAAGTACACCAAAGAAGCCATTCGTTTAGCGGCTGAATTATCAGATAGATTTATTACCGATCGTTTTTTACCAGACAAAGCTATTGATGTTATTGATGAAGCAGGTGCTAGACAACGGCTATTTAAGGATAGTGAGCGTAAAGAGATTATTGATTCAGCTGAAATTGAAGAGATTATTGCTAAAATTGCTCGGGTTCCTGAAAAATCAGTGTCTAATAGTGATAAAGATAAACTTAAATTATTAGAAAAGAATTTAAAAATGCTGGTTTTTGGTCAAGATGAAGCTATTGCTGAATTGGCCTCTGCTATTAAATTATCACGGGCAGGCTTAAGAGATACCACTAAAACAATAGGGTCTTTTCTGTTTTCTGGGCCTACAGGTGTTGGTAAAACTGAAGTGACTAAGCAATTAGCTAAAGTTATGGGGGTGGAGTTGATTCGTTTGGATATGTCTGAATATATGGAGCGACACACGGTCTCCCGTCTGATTGGCGCGCCTCCTGGTTATGTGGGTTATGATCAGGGTGGATTGTTGACTGAAGCGGTTAATAAGCACCCTCATGCCGTTTTATTATTGGATGAGCTAGAAAAAGCACACCCCGATGTGTTTAATTTATTATTACAAGTTATGGACCACGGTTCTTTAACTGATAATAATGGTCGAAAAGTTGATTTTCGTAATATTATTTTAGTGATGACAACTAATGCTGGTGCAGAAGAGGGGAGTAGGGCATCAATAGGTTTTACACAGCAGGATCATGCTTCTGATAGTTTAAAAGTGATAGAAAGAAATTTTTCACCTGAGTTTAGAAACCGCCTAGATGCTATCGTACAATTTAAACCTTTAGATATATCAATCGTAGGGAGTGTTGTTGATAAGTTTATCTTTGAATTAGAGCATGTATTAACTGAAAAAAATGTGACTTTATCTTTAGATTCAGAAGCAAGGCTATGGCTAGCTGAAAATGGGTGTGATCCTAAAATGGGTGCTAGACCGATGGCAAGATTAATCCAGGAAAAAATTAAGAAGCCGCTGGCTAATGATTTGTTATTTGGAAAATTAGCACAAGGAGGGCATGTGAGAATTTATGTTGAAGATAAGGAGCTGGCTTTTTCAATAGAAAGTAAGCAGCTAATTGTCGCTGAAAGCGATTGAAACTTATGCTTCCCCCCCGCTGTCCAAGCTTTTAATGGCGTGGCTCAGTGGGAAATAAGCAGAGTTGCTGATCTTATTAACGCATACGAAAAGTGATACGACCTTTAGATAAATCATAAGGTGTCATTTCAACTTTAACTTTATCACCCGTTAGAATGCGAATGTAATGTTTACGCATTTTTCCAGATATATGAGCAGTAACAATATGACCATTTTCTAATTCTACGCGGAACATAGTATTAGGAAGTGTATCAATTACTTTCCCATCCATCTCAATTTGATCTTCTTTTGCCATTGTTTTTAAGTCTTGTATTCAAAGCCGGTTATCATAGCATAGGTTCATGGTGCTAGGGTATATTTTGATTTTATGTTGTCGATTATGGTGTCATATAACTGTAATGTACTCCTTGTAAACTAAAATGCAGTTTAAGGCTATGGTAGATAAATATCTATTCAGCCAGTGTATTTATTTTTTATTAAGGGGTTATTGCTGGATGCATGAGATTCATAAGTAGCTGAAAAATATAATTGAAAATCAATTGCTAACTTCGTTATTTCAACCGATCATTTCTCTTGGGAAAAATAAAATCCATGCTTATGAAGCGTTAATGCGCGGTCCTTCTGATAGCTCTCTTCATACCCCTTTGAAAAAGGGGGATTGAGGGGGAATTTATAAATAAATAAGGCATTGATATTAAAAGATTTATCTTTAAAATACCCCCCAGCCTAGGCTGTCGAAATATGGCTTTTTTCATTGTTTTTGATGACCTGGTTTATGGATGTTAATTGTTTGAGGTGGGGTTAAAAGCCTATGGATAAGGCAT
>VAPM010810987.1_pt1 | contig 19955 bp, 15 predicted proteins | sample 3395091 | NCBI WGS metagenome assembly VAPM01 (sample SAMN08290445, study PRJNA428436) | hydrothermal vent metagenome | isolation source: Deep-sea hydrothermal vent chimney 3 | place: Pacific Ocean: Juan De Fuca Ridge | reverse complement strand
ATTATTTGGCGTTCTTTAATCGCGATGACGGTCAGCGAAGAACTGGCAGCAGCTGAAGGGGTGGCGGTTACTCGAGTAAAGTGGATTTATATTCTATTATTAGCCGGTTTAATCGCTATAGGCATTAATATTGTCGGGGTACTGCTGGTGGTTTCTCTACTGATTATTCCGGCAGCCGTGGCTCGGCTTTATTCTTCCACACCTGAGCAAATGGCTATTGGCGCAGCAGTGTGCGGGGTTGTTTCAGCGATTACCGGTTTATATGGCTCGCTTTATTGGGATATTCCGGCCGGACCTGCTATTGTTGTCGCCGCTTCGGGTTTGTTTGTGATTGCGAGTCTATTCATCTCGCTGGGTATCGCTAAAAAATAATCTAGGATGAGCTTGAAGCGGGCTTATTTTCGCTATTTTCGGTCAGCGCTGAAATATCCTGAAAAGTGCGTCGCCGAGCCGCTTCGCTAATGGCGATCACTGCTGGGTGTTTGAGTTTACGCTCACCCGATATGGCATAGAACTGTTCTCGAACGCTATCAATACGACCAATAAGTTCTACTTTATATTGTCTGATGACTTCGTCTTCTATAACAGTGGGTGCGGTGAATACGCCAACTCCTTTTTGACCGAAAGACTTCATCAAAGCGCTATCATCAAATTCGGCGGCTATATTAGGGTGGATCTTGTTTTCATTAAGCCATTGGTTCAGCGCGCTACGTACTGCCGTATCTCTTGCAGGTAATAAGATGGGAACCCCTTGCAAGCTCATAGGAAAATCATTTTTGCATTGGCAAGCGAGATCTGCTGTACCAAAAAAGGTGACGCCGCACTCGCCCAGATGATGATTAAATGCGCGCACATTGGAACTTGGACGCAAGGGTTGATCAGTCAGCACCATATCCAGTTTATGGACAGCGAGATCACCTAACAGTTTATCCATTTTATCTTCATAACAGATGAGTTGTACGGATGTATCGAGGTGTAGTGCGGGTTCCAGCAAACGATGCGCAATGAGTTTGGGGATTACGTTGGTGATGCCTACTGTAAACCGGAGCGGGCGTCCTTTTGGTCGGTTTTGCAATACATCCTGTAACTCGGAGCCCAGTAAAAAAATGTCATTAGCATAATCAAAGGCGGTACGTCCCGCTTCAGTAAGAGCAAGGTTGCGACCACTGCGTACCAGTAGTTTTACGTTAATTGATTTTTCCAGTAGGGTCAGTTGACCACTTATGGTTTGCGGTGTGAGATGTAGAATTTCGCTTGCGCGGGCAATGCTCCCTTCTTTGGCTACAACCCAAAAATATCGTAAGTGTTTGTAATTTATAGGTCGCATAATTTGTTTGTTCGTAAAAAACGAGCTTATATTGAATAATAGTCGTTATTTATTGATGTGTATATAGGGTAGACTACCATGAATTATTTGCGGTAACGACTCAGCACATTCTTCTTTTCCTCCATAACGGTGCAGCTACAATCTATAATAGATTGCCGCACTGTAAGTGAAAAAGGCTTTTGCAGAGACAAAATCTAAACATGTTGAGAGTGAATTAAAGTAAAATAATGGGTTTTATTGATCCTCGCGAGTCTTCAGGGTCATTATTTAGTATCAATAACGCAATAAGTAGGGTCGTAATGAAAGAAGAAACATTAATCGACAATGCCGCAAAAGAAGAACGTAAATTGTTTAAATACATCGTGGCTTCCACTTTTTTCTTTTTTGTTGGCACCGTACATGGCGTGCTCCAGATTCAGCCGCCAATTCGGGCGTATCTGGATTCTATTGGTAGTCCCTATGGGGGTCCTGGTCATATGATTGATCCTCTTGCTCATGCCCATATTAATGTAATTGGCGGTGTGGTATTGCTGTGTATGGCCGTCAGTTATTATTTGGTGCCCAGGTTGACGGGGGTGAAGCTGTACTCCACTCGACTTATTAATTATACGTTTTGGTTTACGGCGCTTGGCATCACCGGTTTTTATTCAACTTTATTAGGCTTTGGTATTGTCGAAGGTAATTTGTTACTGGCCGGTCAAACTGAGCAATTGGAGGAGGTGCATAGTTATTACAAGCCGACCATTGCCATCGTTTCTTTCATTATGGGTATGGGTTTTTGGATATTTTTTGCTAACGTATTTATGACGGCGAAAAAGGTATACCGAATCTGGCGAGAGGAAAATTAAGCTTTTAAAGTGGTATGGGTGGTATTATGATCTCAAAATAAATCGTGTATGTAGATCAATACCCATGCGGCAAGCAGAGAAGTATCAAACCTGTAATCGGGTTGAAATAACAAGAGGTAGGTATGGCTAAAAATAATAACTCAGATCAAAATGGAGTGCAAGGCAAGATTTACCACGCCCCATGGGAAAAGTCTTTTGATAAAGTTGTTACCCCGTTTGAAGAGTTTATTCACAATGAAACCACCAGTAGTCGATTACTTATGGTCTGTGCATTATTGGCCTTGCTTGCCGCTAATACCGCTTTAGCGGGGACTTATCAACATTTTATTCATACACCTATAGGTATGAGTATCGGAGGTTGGACTTTAGAAAAATCATTACAACATTGGGTTAACGATGGCCTTATGGCGCTGTTCTTTTTTGTTGTGGGTCTGGAGCTAAAGCGTGAAATATTGGTCGGTGAGTTGTCAGATCCTAAACAAGCCGTTTTACCTATTATTGCCGCAATTGGTGGAATGGCGATTCCTGCATTACTCTATTTTGCTATAAATTACGGTGGAGAAGGGCAGATGGGTTGGGGGATTCCCATGGCAACGGATATCGCTTTTGCGATTGGTGTGCTTGTGTTGCTGGCTGGGCGCGTTCCCAAAACTTTGATTACTTTCTTGGTGGCCTTGGCGATCGTCGATGACTTGGGGGCGGTTATTGTCATTGCATTATTTTATACAGAGACTATTGTTTGGGGTGCATTGGGTTTTGGTTTTGCCTTTTTTGTGTTGTTAATTATATTTAATGTTGTCGGTATACGCAGTCCCTTGCCTTATTTTCTCATTGGGTTGCTATTGTGGTTCGCTTTGTTGAAGTCGGGTGTGCATGCGACCTTAGCCGGTGTGATTACGGCCTTAACGATACCGGCAAGGCCTAAATACGACCCCACCTTGTTTAGTCAGCATGTTAAGGATCTAATTAAACGTTTTGATGCCAGTTATCGTCCTGGTGAAAGTATTATGAATAATCAGGAACAACGTGCGATAGTACAGACGCTGGAAAATGGAGTCCATCAAGTAGAAACACCTTTGCAGCGTCTGGAACATAACATGCACATGCCGGTGGCCTTTATTGTTATCCCTTTATTTGCGTTTATTAATGCAGGCATTCCTATCGATTTTTCCACGATAGGAGAAACCATAGCGCATCCGATTACGATCGGTGTGATGATGGGCTTAATCGTGGGTAAATTTTTAGGTATTGCCGGGCTGAGTTGGTTGGCCATTAAAATGGGGCTGGCTCGGTTACCTGAAGGTATATCGATGATGCAAATATCAGGTGTCGCCTTGTTGGCAGGTATTGGTTTTACCATGTCTATTTTTATTGCCGAGCTGGGTTTTGCTGGTCAGCCAGAATCACTATTGATGGCTAAAACCGGGATACTGTTTGCCTCCATTATTGCGGGTGTTGCTGGTTATTTGTGGTTATTGCTGTCGAGTAAAAAGCCGGAAATTTAGACCGCTTCAAAATTGCATTTGTATGGGCTCGGTCAAAAGATGAGCGTCAAATTCAACCTGGCCATTACTGTGAATAAACAGCCGTTTTTCAGCGAGCCATCTTAATGCTAATGGCAGGATGATATGTTCAGTTTGTAGAACACGCTGAGCCAGAGTGTTCTGAGTTTCATTGGCTAATACGTTCAATTCACTTTGTAAAATGACGGGGCCGTCATCAAGCGCTTCAGTAACAACATGAACACTAGCGCCATGTTTAGATTCACCGTCATCGAGTACGCGCTGATGCGTATTTAATCCTTTGTACGCAGGTAAGCGTGAGGGATGAATATTCAAGATGCGACATGTGTAATGATTGATAAACAGCGGCGTTAACATTCTCATGAACCCTGCCAAAACAATGAAGTCAGGTTGGTAGGGGTCGATGGTATCGCATAAAGCTTGATCGAAAACAGCACGTGATGGGAATTGTTTATGGTCCACCACGGCACAATTTAATTGTGCTTTAAATGCTCGTTCGAGACCTAATACTGCTGCGCGGTTACTGACGACGGCTTTAATGTTTATAGGGAGTTGTTCCGTTTTGCACGCATTAATCAGCGCCTGTAAGTTGCTGCCCCCGCCTGATATCAGTACTACGATGTTCAACATATCAATGAGTCATCACGACACGTTTGCCCTGATTATTGCCGGTAGCGATGTAACCCAATTTCCATGTTTTTTCACCGGCATTGGTTAACAAACGGATGGCTTCGTCAGCTTGTTCTGCCGCAATACACACGATCATACCGATGCCACAGTTAAATGTGCGGTACATTTCGTTTTTTTCGACGCCTCCCGTTTTTTGCAGCCATTTAAATACGGTGGGCCATTGCCATGAAGTTTCATCAATAACGGCATGGCAATCGTTAGGTAAAACACGCGGAATATTTTCTAATAAACCACCTCCAGTAATGTGCGCAAGAGCATGAATAGGAAGCGATTTAGATAAGGCTAAAATAGATTTTACATAAATGCGAGTCGGTTCGAGCAGGTGTTGATACAAAGGTTTGTCAGCCAGCATTTCATCTGGTTTTATATCGCGTGAGTTAATTATTTTACGAATTAAAGAATAACCATTTGCATGCGGTCCTGATGAAGCGAGTGCAATAATGACATCTCCCGTTTGAATGGCTCGACCATCGATAATTTCTGATTTTTCGACGATACCAACACAAAAACCAGCGAGATCATAGTCTTCGTCTTGATACATTCCCGGCATTTCAGCCGTTTCTCCGCCTGTCAGAGCCGCTCCAGCAAGCAAGCAACCTTTGCTGATGCCTCTAACGACAGCGGCTGCAACTTCTGGGTTCAGTCTTCCTGTTGCATAATAGTCAAGAAAAAACAAAGGTTCGGCACCCGTTACAATAATATCATTGGCACACATTGCAACAAGATCGATGCCGATGGTATCGTGCTGGTTCATCGCCATCGCCAGCATAAGTTTGGTTCCCACACCATCTGTGCCCGACACCAGTACAGGGTTTTTATAACGATCAACAGGAAGCTCAAAAAGTGCACCAAAGCCACCTAGGCCGGATAAAACACCGGGTCGGTGTGTCCGTTTGGCGTGAGGTTTGATCATTTCTACAAGCTTATTACCTGCATCAATGTTGACGCCGGCATCCTGGTAGCTGAGTTTATCTGTCATGTTGCTCGTTTATCCTGTGAAAATGCTTAATTATACCGGAACAAGCAATTAAAATTTTAATCGTGATAAAGAGGTTAAAATAATAATGGTATTTGTTGATTTTTTTCCATAGCCGAGGCATCAATTCATGAACCTGACTCAACGGGTAGTTGTCGATTCTCTGCCATACCTCTATTTAAGGTGTAGTAGTTCAGACCTGATCTGATAGTTGTCCATTTTTTAAGGTATTTGCTGATTTAGATTTGAGCTGAATTCTTTTGCGCCCAAATCGATTTACCATTAAGTCATGTTTCCATTGGCGTTCGCCCACAATAGTCACGACAAAGCGTAAATTAGGGGGTGTAGTTGCAGTAAATTTGCTGAATCAAAATTTTAACCCAGTGATCGTCAACGAAGCTTGGGCAGGAGACATGACTTGCCTGAAAACAGCAGAAGGTTGGATGTGTCTGGCTATAGTCGTGGGTTTTTATTCCCGCTGCATTGGGTATATCGACAAACAGGTATGACAACAGACCCCATTAGCAAGGCTCTGTTGAACGGTATATTGACACTCGTTAAAACATAACTGGATTTTGACAATATCGCAATCAACACGAGAGCATATGAAACAAGATATTGCTGCCTATAGATTAAACCTTGATCGGTTACATACCTCAAATGGAGATATATAACCGATTCATGTGTTCGGTTTAGGTTGACCAGTACAACGGGCTACCTCCTGCCAGGTTTTATCTATGTGTTTTCATCATTCGCTTCTGTTTTTTGTACTGCTGCTACACTTTCCTGGTTTTGATTGTCGCGAGAGGCTCTGCTACGGGGCTCCCTTCGTTGACGCTTTTCTCTTGTCTGTTGCTGATTTTCGCCTGTTTCCTGTTTAGGTCGGGTGGTGAGTCCTGTGTTTTCACTTGGCGTAGTGGTGGTTGAATTATTGGCTTGGTTTTCAGTAGAGCCTGTTTGATGGGGCTCGGCACCGACTTCGCTTTGCTGATTTGTATTATTTCTATTCGTGTTGCTGGCTCCTCGACGTCGACGATTGTTGCGGCGGGGTCTGCGTTGTTCACGTACCTCGGATGTGTCGGGTGTTGATGCCGTAACGGGTGGATTATTTTCAATAGTCGATTCACCATTGGAAACAATTTCCGAGTCAAGATTTGTTTTTTGTTCTGATGGTATTATGGCTGCGGTATTACTGGTCAGACTTTCTGTATTTTGCTCGTTGTTATGCTGTTGAGGATTATTTCTGCTGCGTTGCCCCCGTCTAGCCCCCTGCCCGGTTGAGTGAGTAGTAGTAGCAGAGCTGCTTTCGCTTCTAGTGCGTCTGTTACGGTTAGATGAGCCTTGTCTGCCTCTGCCGCTACGAGAGCGATGTTGCTTACGTTCAGTATGATTGGCAGGTGTTTTGTTCTCTTCCGATTCTTCATTAATGCCAAATAAGGAGGACCAAAGACGTTTAATGAAGCCTTTTTCGCTATCGATGCTAGCGTTACGGAGTGCGACTTTTTGTAAAGATGGCGTGGGTGCCGGAGAGGCGGGAATGACGCGTTTTACTACTGGCTCTTCCATTTTTTTCGCATCATGCTGGCTACGGCTTGGAAGATCGGTAGTTTCTGGTTTTTGCATCAGTTTATAGCTGTTTTGTTTCGTTGCTGTTTCCTCACTCCCCTTCACCCGCCTTATTTCGTAGTGGGGTGTTGACATGGTTGGGTTTGGAATAAGCAAAACATGCGTTTCTTGCCGTTTTTCTATCGCGCTAATAGCGGCTCTTTTTTCATTGAGCAGAAACGTTGCGACATCGATAGGCAGTTGTGCAATAATTTCTGTCGTTTTTTCTTTAAGTGCTTCTTCTTCGATAATTCTCAGGATGGATAAGGCCAGGGACTCGACGTTACGGATACTGCCCTCGCCCTTGCATCGTGGACACAAAATTTGTATAGATTCCCCTAGTGAGGGACGGAGTCGTTGGCGTGACATCTCTAGTAGTCCAAAACGTGAGATGCGGCCAACTTGTACTCGTGCCCGATCCATTCGCAGTGCATCTTTTAAACGCTGTTCAACTTCTCTTTGGTTGCGAATAGGTGTCATGTCAATATAATCGATAACGATGAGCCCACCCAGGTCACGGATTCTTAGTTGACGGGCAATTTCATCAGCCGCTTCGAGATTGGTATTAAGCGCTGTTTCTTCAATGTCGCTACCTTGAGTTGCACGAGAAGAGTTAATATCTATTGAAACTAAGGCTTCAGTATGATCGATAACAATGGCGCCGCCTGACGGCAGGCGAACTTCATGTTGGAATGCGGAATCAATTTGTGATTCGATTTGAAACTTGGAGAAGAGCGGAATAACATCTTCGTAATATTTTACTTTTTTCAAGTTGTGAGGCATGACCTGTTGCATAAAGCTGACGGCATCTTCATAGACTTTTTTGTCGTCTATTAATACTTCGCCTATGTCTTGGCGGAAATAATCTCGAATGGCTCGAATAATGATGTTGCTTTCTTGATAAATTAAAAAAGGAGCGGGTTTTTCTTTTGATGCGGTATCAATGGCGTGCCACATGCTCAACAAGTAATCCAGATCCCATTGTAGTTCTTCCTGGTTGCGACCTACTGCTGCAGTACGCGCGATCAGCCCCATACCTGCTGGGATTTCAAGGTTTGCCATGACATCCCGAAGTTCAGTACGTTCGTCACCTTCAATACGACGAGAAACCCCGCCTGCACGCGGGTTATTTGGCATTAGTACCAAATAACGTCCCGCTAGACTAATGTACGTCGTTAATGCCGCACCTTTTGTTCCACGTTCTTCCTTGTCAACTTGAACAATAATTTCTTGTCCTTCTTTGATAAGGTCACGGATATTAGGTCGTTCATTGCGGTTTTCGGAGGGGCTTTGGTGGTAGCTGGGGGCGATTTCTTTTAACGATAAAAAACCATGTCGATTGGCGCCATAGTCAATAAAAGCCGCTTCCAGGCTGGGTTCAACCCGGGTGATTTTACCTTTATAAATATTGGCCTTTTTTTGTTCGCGTGATGGGGTTTCAATATCTAAATCATAAAGAAACTGTCCATCAACAAGTGCAACACGCAGTTCTTCGCTTTGTGTTGCGTTGATTAACATTCTTTTCATATATAAAATTCTCCGCGCGTCGCGGAAAACCAGCTCAGGTTATAGAACGTTAGATTTTAGTAGTCGCTGTATCATAGGAATCCATTAGTAAAAGGAACAACCATGGAGAAGCGGGGTCATCGTGTTATACAACATTTGCTCGACTCCTTAATGGTCTTTCTCAATTAATTCGTATTTGGCCAGGTTTGGTGACTGGCAAGCTTTATTACTAAGTGTTAACGCTGGTTTGTCCGAGGACGCGTCTATTAATAAAAAATTGTACGCAGGTTTATGGTGCGTATGGGATATAAAGAATAACGCACTGTGTTCGCATTCTTTATAAAATTTATGTGTTAATTCCTTGTGTTAACTCCTAATGTGGGCGATAGCTAAAATGCAAAAGAGTGTTAGCTCCCCTTACTTTGCTTGCACTGAACCGTATAAAATCGCTAAAGTTTATTAACTTTTTGTCCGTTTTTTATATTGCAATTTTGTTTACATCGTCTGTTTGTAATATGCCTGACGCTGCAATGACAACGATAAACAAACAATCTATGCAATAGAGGTACTTTACAGTGACCCTATTCTTCGTGGCGATTTCTATATATCGAACAGCCTCCCAGTTATGTCTTCAGCGTGTATAATAGCGGCACGCTCAGTTATTCTGATTTTCCATTAATGTTGTTTGTACGACACTCGAGCAACACGACCCTACATTAATTTAGATAGCCTATGTTGGCGATATCGCTGTGATCCATCATTGTCCGCGCATTAATATACCACGAACTTGATTGACTTCAAACCTTGTACACAACTGTTATTATTGAAAAAATGCCGATAAGCAAGCAACAAAAACCCCCATCTTCCAGGGAAATAAGTATTAATCCTGATCAGGCAGGTCAAAGAGTCGATAACTTTTTGATAAATATATTAAAAAAAGTGCCGCGTAGCCATGTTTATCAGTTGCTTCGCTCAGGTCAGGCGAGGGTGAATAAGGGGCGAAAAAAACCCAGTTACCGCTTGCAGACTCATGATATTGTAAGAATTCCTCCGGTTTGGCAAGCTGAATCCAGTTTTTCGTCACCTGTCAATGTATCTCACGCTGTGCTGGATCGACTTCGCCAGGCTGTCATTTATGAAGACAGCGACCTTATTATCATCAATAAACCAACCGGCATGGCTGTTCATGGTGGGTCGGGTTTATCTTTTGGTGTGATCGAAGGTTTACGTCAACTGTGGCCAAGCCAGCACTATCTAGAATTGGTGCATCGGCTAGACCGAGAGACCAGCGGTTGTTTAATGATCGCAAAAAAAAGAAGCGTACTGCGCGTATTACATGAACATTTGCGTGGCAATGGTGTGGATAAGCAATATGTTGCCTTAGTTTCAGGCAGAGCTACAAAAGATAAAATAGTTGTCGATCAACCTTTGAAAAAAAATGTATTACGTTCCGGTGAACGTATTGTCAGAGTCGCTGAGGAAGGTAAACCTTCCAAAACAAGCTTTCGTATGATTGAACGATTTAAAAACGCGACTTTTTACAATATTAAACCCCATACAGGGAGGACACATCAAATTCGTGTTCATGCAGAACATCTTGGGCAACCCATAGCAGGGGATCCTAAATATGGGGATGATGCTTTTAACGAAGAGATGAAGTTGTTGGGGCTGAACAGGCTCTTTTTACACGCAAAGTCACTCTCATTTACTTTGCCAGGCTGGCAGCAACCCTTGTATATTGAAGCAAAAATGGAAGATAAATTATGCAAATTATTGAGCCGGTTACGTTATGACACAACAAGCGGACGCGAACAAATTTAAATTGCTCGTCTTTGACTGGGACGGAACGTTGATTGATTCCGAAGCCCGAATTATTGAGAGTATGCAAATAGCGAGTGAACGTGGGGGTTTAATTGCTGTTAGTGATGATGATATTCGCCATGTTATTGGTCTGGAACTCAATCAGGCCATTAGGCAACTTTATGGTGATATTGCGAGCGATTTAATAGAGCAAGTTGCAGATATTTATCGAGAGCATTATGTCTACCAATCTGAGATTGCAACCCCTGTATTTGCGGGTGCGTTAGAAACATTGACTCATTTACAGGGTCAAGGATATGAAATGGCGGTTGCGACGGGTAAAGGGCGTCGAGGGTTGGATAGTGCGATGGAAGAATCAGGGTTGCAATCTTATTTTACAACAACACGCTGTGCTGATGAGACGCGATCAAAACCACACCCTCAAATGCTGAAAGAAATTTTACTTGAATTAAGTTTAAAACCTTCCGATGCGGTTATGATAGGGGATACGCACTATGATATGAAAATGGCTCACGCCGCTAATATAGCTGCAGTGGCAGTCAGTTACGGAGTACAAAAAAAACAAAGTTTAATGCGTCACAACCCGATCGCATGTATTGATTGCATCACTATATTGCCAACAATAGTTTAGGGATTAATATAAATGAATAAACAAGAAAAAGAGACACCAGCCTCTGCTGATCAAGCCTGGACAGATGCAGCGGAGCAGCAAGATGAGCGCAAACCAGTAGAGCAATGGGAGCGAGACCTGATTAGTAAAATCAGTTTTACTGCCTTGACAGAGCATCGAAGGTCTCGTCGTTGGGGTATCTTTTTTAAACTTCTGACGGCAACCTATATTGGCTTTTTTATCTACATGGTTTATACACCAGGAGATGATGGCTCGGGGTTGAATGCGAGTAGCGATCACACTGCGCTGGTAGAAATTAATGGCGTGATTGCCTCCGATGCCGCAGCGAGTGCCGATACTATTATTACAGGTTTACGTGCCGCATTTAAAAATACTAATTCTGTTGGCATCATTTTACGTATTAACAGCCCTGGTGGTAGCCCTGTACAAGCAGGTTATGTTAACGATGAAATCAAGCGTCTTAAAGAGCGCTATCCCGAGAAAAAAGTCTATGCTGTCATTTCTGATGTTTGTGCGTCAGGGGGGTATTATATTGCAGCAGCAGCAGACGATATTTATGCCGATAAAGCAAGTTTAGTGGGTTCTATTGGTGTTCTTATGGATGGCTTTGGCTTTGTTGATACGATGAAATTGGTTGGTGTCGAACGACGTTTGTTGACCTCAGGCGAACAAAAAGGATTTCTTGACCCCTTTTCACCGTTAAAACCTGCTGATGCTGCCCATATGAAAGAGGTGCTGGCAAGCACACACCAACAGTTTATTAAGGTGGTTAAAGAGGGGCGTGGTGATCGTTTGGTTAATGATCCCAAGTTATTTAGTGGTTTGATTTGGACCGGAGAGCAAAGCCTTGATTTAGGATTGATCGATGGCCTGGGTAGCAGCAGTTATGTCGCAAGAGAAGTCATTGGTGCCAAAAAAATTGTTAACTATACGCTAAAACCCAACCCATTAGAGCGCTTTGCAGAGAAGATAGGCGCTTCATTTGCGGGTGTGATGTCGACAAAACTAGGGCTTGATGGTCTCGAGCTGCGTTAGAAATGGGCACGACAATAACTTCCCATTTTAGCCTCTCGGCTTTATCTCCTCCATCCAAAGGGGGGGGGTGCTTCGAGACTCTTCGTTGAGCGTTTTTCAATCAAAATATACGTACTTTAGCTCTGGCTAGAGCTGCGTTTTTTCTCAAAGCTTCCGCATCCATGCTCACGCTCCTTGCCTACATCTCTGTAGGCAATCGGAACGTTCAACGAGAAATCAAATCAGAGCGCTAAAACGGAAAATTATTTCGTGCCCCTTCTTTCGGCATTAGTCTAATCCCAATTTTTTTAACCGGTAACGCATTGCCCGATAGCTGATGCCTAAAAGTTTGGCCGCCGCCGTTTTGTTGTGATTTGTTTGTTTTAAAGCGTGTACAATAGCTTCTTTTTCAACTGAACTTAAGAAAGGTTCCAAAGCTGTTTCTGCTGTTTGCTCGGCTGATAATATGTCAGTGTCTGTATCCGAGATGATGGGTAAATGCAAATCTTCTTCTTGTATGGTGCTGTTTTCACACAATGTTGTGGCGCGCTCTAATACATTTTCTAATTCTCGCACATTGCCAGGAAAGGGGTAATGTTTTAGTGCTTGGAGTGCAGAATGGCCAAGAACCGGTGCTGACGCAGGGTCTTGTGCGGTTAGTTTTCTAAGCGTATGTTGTGCTAACAGTGGTATGTCCTCAGGTCTTTCTCTAAGGCTGGGTAAGGTCAGCTCAATAACGTTAATTCTATAAAAAAGATCTCTACGAAATAACCCTTCATTAATCAGCACGCTGAGATTTTTATGTGTTGCGCTGAGAATTCTGACATCAATCGGTGTTTCAGTTTGCGCGCCGACAGGTCGAACCGCTTTTTCTTGTATGGCTCTTAACAGTTTAACTTGAAGATGTAAGGGAAGGTCTGCGACTTCATCGAGAAAAAGTGTACCTTGATGCGCCGCCTGAAACAGTCCTGTTTTGTTTGATATGGCTCCGGTAAAGCTGCCTTTTTGATGTCCGAAGAATTCGCTTTCAATAAGGTCTTCGGGGATAGCGCCACAGTTTACAGGAATAAAGGGTTTTTCAGAGCGCGAACCATTTTCATGGATCAGTCGAGCGACCAGCTCTTTACCTGTGCCAGATTCACCGCTGATGTAGACGGGCGCCTGGCTACGTGCGAGTTTAATGATTTTTTCACGTACTGCTTTGATAGACGCAGACTCACCTAAAAGAATTTTTTCAGGTTGGGGCGTATGTTGTTTATTTGTGTCAGGTGTTGTGAGTTTGAGTGCGCTGGATACGAGGTTACGTAGTGCGTTAAGATCCACAGGTTTAGAAACAAAGTCAAAGGCACCCGCTTTGAGTGCTTCGATAGCGGACTCCATATCGCCATGGGCGGTTATAATTGCAACAGGAAGTTGAGTGCGGTGTTGGTGTAGATATCGCACAAAATCGATGCCGTTGCCATCAGGTAAATTCATATCACATAAACATAAATCAAAATTTTGTTTTTCAAGATGTTGTTTAGCTTGCTGCAGATTTTCAGAGGTTACACTTTCAATGTTCATAGGCTGTAGCGTGATTTGTAATAACTCACAAATATCAGGTTCATCGTCAATTATGAGTGCCCTGTGTTTTTTCACTGCTCATTTGCTCCGGCTCGTCGGGTGTCGCTAAACGTGATACGAAACCCATGAATGTCTTCGTCTATATAATTTAAATGAGCTTGATTACTTTCGCATAACTCTTTTGCTATATAAAGCCCCAAACCCGTTCCATCGGGGCGGGTTGTAAAGAAAGGTTCAAATATTTGCTCCTGGTTTTTTTCATCTACGCCAGAACCAAAGTCAATGATTTTTAGATAAGGTATAAACATTTCGTTAATATAGCCCATTTCGATTTCCAATTTTATACCATCGGCTCGGGTTTGAGTATATTGAAGTGCATTTTGGCATAAATTCCAAAGCACTTGGTGTAGCTGACTGGGATCGAAAAATACAGCGATATTGTTTTTTTTATGGGTAATGAGTATTTCAGGTGATAACAATTTTTGGGTGAGTCTGAATTCTTCGATGAATGAGGCTATCCAGATATTTAATAACAGTTTTTCAGGTTTTGCCTGTTTTCGCCTGCTGATTTGTAAAACATTTTCAATGATCGTATTCATTCGTTTTGAATGAGTGCTGATGATTTCGATTAGCCGACGTTCGTTCTGGTCAAGTTGGGTTGATTCGGCAAGTAGTTGTCCAGCATGGCTGATCGCCCCAAGTGGGTTTCTGATCTCGTGTGCAATGCTTGCTGTTAATCGTCCTAGTGATGCGAGTTTCAGGTTTTGGGCTTGCTGTGCCATTGCTGAAGTGTCTTCAAGAAAAATCAATATGCCAGAAGCACTGTCTGTCCCCAGTTTAGCAAATCTGGGCATGATCATGGTGGTCGCTATTGTGGAATTGAATAATTGGTTTTTGTATTGTGGTGAATGCAGCCAAGATTTGAGCTGCTTGTTGAGCTCAGGAGAAAGCGTGTTCAGAGCTTGCTGATGAGGAGACTTTGGCTTACCTAGTAGCTGCCAGGCTGATTCATTGATTAATCTTAAGCGTGTGTCTTGATCGACAACAACAATACCCGTCTGCATTCTCTGAATGATATATTCAGTCAATTGCTCCATATTGGCCAGATCGACACCGCGCTGTGCTGCCAGCGCTTCACTTTCTCTGATGCGTCGAGCTAACAATTGAGACGTGGCGGCAGTTAGGAATAAAATGGCACCGATGAATCCGGCTTGGGTAAAGCTGGTTTTAAGCGGTGCGTTATATAATACGGTATAGGATTGCTCTAACAGTAAAAAAAGGGTGGCTATCGCAGAGAGTAAAATTGCACTTTTCTTGGCAATTAAAAGGCTTCCACCCGCAATAGCAACGATTAAAAGAATAGCGATGCCACTTTGTAAGCCACCGCTGGCATGCATGAGTAGTGTGATTGCAATGATGTCAATAATGACATGAGTATAAACCTGAATAAGAAAAGAAGGCTGACGCCAGCGAATAGTAAAAGAAGCAACAATGCTGGCAATAACGTATAAAAGACTCACAACCAAAAACAGGGGAGGGTTGTGTTCTCCTAGTATTTTGGGCCCGATGTCAAATAACACAATAATCAAGAAAAAACTGGATAGTGCGGTGCGATAAATATTTAGATAAAACAAGGGTTGCCAGCTTTGCATTGGGTTGCTATCCGTGGGTTGTTCTACGGATGTTGGCGTTTTATAAGGGGTATACTTCATATACAACGTTTTTCATTGGCGGTATTGTAATTGTAGTTGACATTGATCGTTTTGCAATTGGAAAAGGTGTTGAGGCGTGTTTTATGGATGTGCTTATGATTGGTTTAATAGACATGCTGTGACCGATATCGATTCCTTCTTCAATATCCTGAGAAACAAATGGCAGTGCGTTTTGTAACGCTGAAGTTTTCAGGTAGCGCGTATGATCATACCGTTTGATGAGCGTTATTGGAGTGTGTTGCTACTCACCAGGTATTGATTCATTTTTTCAATATCTTCAATAGAGAGAGTTCCCGCAGCTTCTTTGAGCTTTAAAGTGCTTAATAAATAATCATAACGTGCTCTGGCATGGTCTCTTTGGGCGCGGAATAATTCTCTGCGGGTGTTGAGTACGTCTACTGAGGTACGTGTACCGACTTCCAGGCCAATCTCCGAGGCTTCCAGAGCACTTTGTGTTGATAAAATGCCTTGTTTAAAGGCTTTTACTTCACTGATTTTTGAGCGTACGTTGAAATAGGCTTCACTGGCTTCACGTTGTATCGCTCGTCGTGTTTGTTCTAGTACGGCGTGTGTTTGCGCATAAAGCTGTTCGCCTTCTTTTACTTTGGCGCGGGTGCCGCCACCACGAAATAGAGGCAGGCTCAGCTCCAGTTTGATGCTGTTTGTGGTTATGTCTTGATTGCCGACAAAAAAAGTATTTCCACCGCCGCCTTCAATAAAGCTATATGAGGCGACTAAATCCAGTACGGGATAGTGTCCGGCTTTTTCTCGTTTAACATTATATTTAGCGGCATTGACAGCAGATTGTGCGGATAATATTCGATAATTTTTATTGAGCGCGGCATCCACCCAGGCTTGTCTGTCTTGGGGTTCAGGTTGCAGTAGCTCTAGTTCACCTTGTAATTTTGCCAAGTGGAGATGATATTGGCCGGTAAGCTCTCTTAATGCTTCTTTAGCATTGGCTAAACTATTTTCTGCGGCGATTTCATTGGCGATAGAGAGATCATGAGCGGCTTTGGATTCATGGACATCTGTGATGGCAATAAGTCCGACTTCAAAGCGTTGCTGAGTTTGTTCATGTTGGCGAGCATTGGACTCTTTTTCGGCAATCGAAAATTCTAAATTGTCGTGTGCGGCTAATACGTTAAAATATCGTTCTGCGATATTGGTTATCAGGTTTTGTCTGGCCGTCTGATAATCTGCCGCTGTTTGCGCCCATTGAGCATTGGTTTGTTCCAGTAGTTTATAGGTGTCATGGTGATAGATAGGCTGACTCAAGCTGAGTGTATAGCCGGTACCGTTACTATTGGTGACCTGGTCGCCGATTTTTCTTCTGGTGTCCGAGATGTCAGCCCGAGCATCGGCTTGAAAAAAAAGCTGTGCGCGACTTTGTTTGTGGCGTTGTTCAGCTGCATTTTGAGCGGCAAGAGCAGCTTGCAATGCCGGATCGCTGATTTTGGCAAAGTTAAAAACATCAAGTAGATTGTCAGCCGTGACAGTATGGTTTATTAATAGTGAGAATAAGGCGACGATGTAAAGGGGAGCTGATTTAAATCTCATTTTTATAAAACGAATTTTTGTGGTGTTTTTGCATTAATCAGAGCAGGTAATATCGTTTCAAACAGTGATTCTTTGCTCCAGGCGTCGTGACGGGTGCGAGTATAGAGCAGGGCTTCCATCACGGGAGCTTCGCCGACGATGACAAAGAGTCGGCCGCCAATACGAAGCGCATTTAAATACTCTGTTGGTGGTGTTGGGTAGGAGGCGGTGATGGCAATGGCATCATAAGGCTGGTTTTGTTTCCAGGGTTGTGTGGCATCTGCAGTTTTTAAGGTGATATTTTTAATACCCGATTGTGCAAGCTTTTCTGTGGCTTCTGCTATAAAATCAGGATAAATGTCGATACTGTACACCTGTTTGGCCATGCCGGCCAAAAGTGCAGTCAGATAACCGCTACCTGTGCCTATTTCCAATACGGTGTCTGTTTCCTGGATGGCCAGCGCTTGTAATAAACGTGCTTCAATTTTAGGTTGCATCATCTCTTGTTCGTGGATGAGCGGAATGCCGATATCAGCAAAGGCCAGTTCCCGGCTGGCTTCGGGTACAAAGTTTTCACGGGGAATTTCAGTGATCAGTGACAACACGCGATCATCCAAGACTTCCCAAGGTCTAATTTGTTGTTCTATCATATTGAAACGGGCTTGTTCTACATCCATACTGTGTTCTCTACAATATTAGTTACAATAAATACCTGTATTGCTCGTGCGTGCGAGAAAGATTAAGTGTTTTAGTGGTTTAAAGCAAGCAAACGTTCAGATTAATTTGGATGCCAATCTGGTCTTCATGTAAGTATTTGAATTGGCATTGGTATGGGGGTCGTGTGAAGGCTTGCATCCTGTTCCTCTATCCTATACTTTGTAGCTTCTTTGACAAAAGCCATCTAACATCAATATATTATATAAAAGCAAGTGTATCCACTCCTGATCCATAGCGTTATCAGGAAAAAACTGACTATATGAAATAGGAGTAGTTTAAGTATGAGCGCAGTTTCTGGTGAACAGACCGATGCCCAGTCAGCCATATCCAAGCCCCCAACTGCATTCAAAACCGTGGTTACGCCGTTTCCGGGCTCAATGAAAATTTATGTGCAGGGGCAGTTACACGATATACAAGTTCCCATGCGGCAGATTAGCTTGACCTCGACGCCAACAAATGAAGGCTTGACCGAGAATGCGCCGATAACGGTTTATGATACTTCGGGTCCCTATACCGACCCTGAGGTTGAAATCGATTTAGGTCAAGGTTTGTCTAGAATGCGAGAATCCTGGATAGTGGCGCGAGGGGATACGGAAGTATTGTCGCAATTAAGCTCAAATTATGCTCAGCAACGAGCCGCTGATGTGGCAACACAAAATTTACGTTTTGATCATATCGCGCCTTCACGTCGTGCTAGGTCAGGCACGAATGTGACCCAAATGCACTACGCTAAAAAGGGCATAATTACGCCTGAAATGGAGTTCATCGCTATTAGAGAAAACGCTCGTTTGCAGGAAGTTAGGGAGCAGGGCGTACGGGCGAGACGGCATACGGGGCAAAATTTTTCTGCGGCTATTCCTGAGATTATTACACCTGAGTTTGTCCGTGATGAAGTGGCGCGCGGTCGTGCGGTGATTCCTGCTAATATTAATCACCCTGAGTTGGAACCGATGATTATAGGCCGTAATTTTTTGGTGAAAATCAATGGTAACTTGGGAAACTCAGCGATCACCTCTTCGATAGAAGAAGAGGTGGAAAAAATGACCTGGTCTATTCGTTGGGGCGCGGACACCGTTATGGATCTGTCTACCGGCAAACATATCCATGAAACACGGGAATGGATTATTCGCAATTCACCCGTACCTATAGGAACCGTACCTATTTATCAGGCGCTGGAAAAAGTAGACGGTAAAGCGGAAGAACTCACCTGGGATATTTTTAAAGATACGTTAATCGAACAAGCGGAGCAGGGTGTAGATTATTTCACTATTCATGCCGGCGTCTTGTTACGTTATGTGCCGATGACGGCGAATCGAGTCACCGGTATTGTTTCTCGCGGTGGCTCAATTATGGCAAAATGGTGTTTGTCGCATCACAAAGAAAACTTTTTATACACTCATTTTTCAGAAATTTGTGAAATTATGAAGGCTTATGATGTTTCTTTTTCATTGGGCGATGGACTCCGGCCTGGATCAATAGCCGACGCCAATGACGAAGCCCAATTTGCCGAGCTGGAAACCTTGGGTGAATTGACGAAAGTAGCATGGGAGCATGACATACAGACCATCATAGAAGGGCCGGGCCATGTGCCGATGCATATGATTAAAGAAAACATGACGAAACAACTAAGCGATTGTCATGAAGCACCTTTTTATACATTAGGCCCGTTAACGACCGATATTGCCCCTGGTTATGATCACATTACCTCTGCTATTGGTGCGGCACAGATTGCTTGGTATGGCACGGCGATGTTGTGTTATGTCACGCCGAAGGAACATCTGGGTCTGCCAAATAAAGAGGATGTGCGAGAAGGTATTATTGCATACAAAATTGCAGCTCATGCTGCAGACCTTGCGAAAGGGCATCCTGCTTCACAAATTAGAGATAATGCCTTATCGAAAGCTCGTTTTGAATTTCGTTGGGATGATCAGTTTAATCTTGGGCTTGATCCTGAAAAAGCACGTGAGTATCATGATGAAACTTTACCGAAACAAGCACATAAAGTCGCTCATTTTTGTTCAATGTGTGGTCCAAACTTTTGCTCAATGAAAATTACGCAAGATGTTCGTGACTATGCAGCGAAGCTTAAAATTGGCAATATTGACGTTGCTGTTGAAAGTGGTATGGCAGAAAAAGCCAAACAATTTAAACAGCAGGGCGCCGAAATATATAAAGATACATGATTTTTTTCATGCTTAACGGCGCTGATAATGTTTGTACTCCAAACACTTTCTGAGTCGTCTAAAAGAAAAGGAGCTTTAGGCTCCTTTTCTTTTTTCTCCCTGCTGTTTTTTTCGTTTTCTGTTGAGTTATACCATTCTTCAATGGCCTCTTCTACAGAGAGCCGAGATTGAACTCGTTGTCCAGTTTTAGATTTTACATGGACTCCGCCTTTATGTAGTAACGGTGATCGTGCCACAAAGTTTCTTGGTTTTGCCATCATTTTCCCTCGTTTACTTTTTTTTTTGACCTTACTGTTGGGT
>VAPM010311981.1_pt1 | contig 20023 bp, 17 predicted proteins | sample 3395091 | NCBI WGS metagenome assembly VAPM01 (sample SAMN08290445, study PRJNA428436) | hydrothermal vent metagenome | isolation source: Deep-sea hydrothermal vent chimney 3 | place: Pacific Ocean: Juan De Fuca Ridge | reverse complement strand
GCTACCATCCTTCTTCTGGTTGGGACACAGCACCTCTACGCCCAGTATCATCTATCCGCCAGTGACACAACATTTGTTATTGATAACATTTACGTTTCCGGGAATAAGCATACCAAAGAGAATATTATTTTTCGCGAGATTGAGCTCAAAAAAGGGGATACAGTCTATCTCCACCAGCTACTACACAAAATAAAAAAGAGTCGCCAAAACCTCATTAACCGCTCTCTTTTCAATACGGTGGAAATAACCCCCAAACGTCATGATTACAATAAAGTGGATCTCTATGTTGAGGTAACCGAACGGTGGTACGTCTGGCCTATCCCCATTATTACATACGCCGATCGGAACTTCAGTGTATGGTGGGAATCAAAGGAGGTGTCAAGACTCAACTACGGGGTAAACCTTCAAGTTAATAACTTTAGGGGTCGGATGGAAAAACTGTATGTTATTTTGCAGGGAGGATATGACAAAACATTGCAATTAGACTGGAAATTACCGTATATTAACAAAAAACAAAAATGGGGAATAGAAATTTTTGCCGGGGCCACATTTAATCACGAAACAGATTACAAACTTCAAAACAACAAGCTGGTTTATTTTCATGAAGAAAAATCTTATTCCAGAAAATGGTATTCCGGAAAGATAAGCGCCACTTTTCGTCCGAAGTATTATTTTGTTCACAGCCTGACATTAGGTTTTGATCACCGGGAATATGCCGACACCCTGCTGAAGCTGAATCCGGACTTTGCTTATTCTAAATCCAAATTCTCCTACCTTTCGCTGGAGTACAATTTCAAATACGACTTTCGTGATTATGCTCCCTACCCACTCAAAGGCTTTTATGTTGAGGGGGATATGAAAGAGGATGGCCTGGGACTTTTCTCTAAAGAGGTCAACCAGTTCAGCCTGTACATGATTTTCGACCAGTATATTCCACTGTACAAACGATGGTATTTTGCTTATTCACTTGCTGCACAGGTTATCCCCAACAGCTACCGCCCCTATTTTATCCAAAATGGACTGGGTTACTCCCCAATGGGTATCAGAGGATACCAGCTATATGTTGTAAAAGGCAACTGGACCGGGCAATTCAGGTCAAACATAAAGTTTGCCATTATTTCGAAAAGGCCATCTATTCTTGACTTTATAAAGACAGAAAAATTTAATCGGTTTTTTTTCGGCTTGTATGCAAATGTGTTTCTTGACGGCGCATATATTGCCAGTCCCATACTCAAAGACGATGACAGCACGCTGAACAACAAATTTCTTTACGGAACAGGTGCCGGACTCGACTTTGTAACTTTTTATGACGTTGTTATCCGTGCCGAGTATGTTTTCAATGGCGACCATGAGCATCACTTTTTTCTTAGCTTTGTTGCGCCGATTTAGGCTGGCAGATAGGTATTGACCTTCTCCTTTTTATTTTAAAGTTTAACTTTGCACCTGTTGAAAGAAAGAATTCGCTATATCGTTTTATTTTCCAGCCTTTTGCTACTGCTGTTCCCAACAGTAGCAAAAGCACAGGTAGATTATCAACATTTTCTATGGGCTGGTCAGGCTGAGCTTTCAAAAAGCAATTATACCCAGGCCATTTATGACTTTAATACTGCTTTAAACTCTAAGCCCAATGGCTTTGAGGCCTATTTTCTGCGGGGTATTGCCAAATACAGCTTGGGTGATTTCAAGGGTGCCGCAGACGATTTCAGCCGCACCATCCGCATTCACCCTCTCTACACACGGGCTTACCAGTATCGTGGCATCTGTTACGATCAGTTGAATAACCCGAAACGTGCGCTATCCGATTTTGCCAAAGCACTGGAACTCGACCCTTTCAATCCGGCGATTTATATTGCTCGTGGCAATGCCAAAATGCACATGAGTAACTACAGTTCTGCTATTGAAGATTATACCAAAGCTATTCAACTTGACCCAAAAGCCAGCGATGCCTATCTGAACCGCGGCGTTGCATACCATCTGCAAAAAAAAGACAACCTCGCCATACAGGATGTTAACAGAGCTATTAAGCTGGATTATTTTAATGTGGACGCATGGATAAAACGCGGTATGATCCGCTATGAAATGGACAGCCTGCAAAAGGCACTAAAGGACTTTAACCATGCCACCACACTAAGGCCCGACTATCCTTATATCTATTTCCAACGGGCGCTCACCTATCTGAAGCTTGGCGACACAACACAGGTCTTGCAGGATTACGACAAAGTGCTGAAGCTGGATCCAAGCAATGCCCTGACCTATTACAACCGGGCGCTTATTAAGTCAATGCAAAAAAATTATAAAGGTGCACTGGCCGATTATAATAAAGTGGTTGAGATAAACCCACGAAATGTTTATGCATACTACAACCGTGGCGTGGTAGAGTTGCAAATGCACAAGCCAAAGCAGGCTGAAGCCGATTATACTAAAGCTCTGGCTATATTTCCCGGATTTGTGGGGGCTTACATCAACCGCTCCTATGCCCGCGAACAACTGGGTGACACAACAGGTGCTCTGGCCGACCACGAATCGGCCACACACATTATTGCTGAAGCCAGGGGCAACAGCAAAGTGAGCCGTGCCTTGTACAAACGGTATGGCGACTCCAGCTATTTCAATAAAATTATGGCCTTCGAAGCCGATTTTCTTAATGGGGAAATGCGAAAAGGAAGAATTCAGTTTCAAAAGATCAACATCGAGCCCAAACCCGATCTTTATCTCATATATGCTTTTGATCTGCCTCCTTCTATTTATGACAAATACCACGAAGACGTTTATATCAACAAAAGCATTTCTCTTTTTAATGCTGGCAACAAACTGGGAATAAAGCTTCTGTTTACCACCGAACGATGGCCCATAAAAAAACAGGATATACAACAAAAGCTACAATTTATTTCCCAAAAGGCTTCTCTTTTGGGGGAGCCGGCCAATGCGCTCCTTATCAAAGGAATAATAGAAAGTATGATACGGAATTACACCTCGGCCTTATCCGATTATGGCCGTTGCCTGAAAAGTGATTCCTCTATTATTTATGCCTATTTTAACCGGGCTGCTACCCGGACAGAGAGGGACGAGACTGCTTATTCCGAGAAATTGTATTCCGGACAAATTGGTATCAGCCGAAGTAGCTTTAGCCAAAAAACTCGGAGACAGACACTGCCGCCACCCGATTATAAAAAAAGTCTGGAAGATTATGATAAAGTACTAAAACTCAATCCCAACATGAGTTTTGCCTATTACAACCGCGGCAACCTGAAACTCAAATTAAAAAAATATCAACATGCCATTGACGACTATTCTATGGCCATACGGCTGGAGCCCAAAATGGCCGAAGCCTATTACAACCGTGCTTTGATTCTACTTTATCTGAAAGAAAATACATTGGCTTGCAAAGACCTGAGTAAAGCCGGAGAACTGGGTATTTCCGATGCCTACAACGTGATTAAAAGATACTGTTCACAATAAAGTCTATTTTTCGCCAGGATTTGAAACAATTCTGATTACCGGTTTTTCCCCGTTAAAGCCAGGATTATTGACAAGAAAATCATCGAAACGTTTTTGGATAAGGTTGCAATAACCAGAATCAATTTCATAGCCCATGAAGTTGCGGCCTGTCTGTAAGGCAGCTACGGCCGTGGAGCCAGCGCCCATGAAGGGATCCAGAATCACATCACCTGGGTTGCTACTGATTTCAATAAAAGGAATACACACCTTTAGGGGCTTTTGTGTTTTGTGAAGAGTACGTTCCTTACCCATGCAAATGGGGTTTTCAATCAGGTTGTCGGGCACCCCTACACGAAGGGCCTCTTTCATTAGGGCCAGCAGATGTTCTATTTTATCTTCTCCACGATATTTAATAATGAGATCTTCAATATCTGCGATAGTAATGGCAGTATTCAGGAAGTTGTGCATTTCATTCACCGGTTTGTGGTTCCAGGTGGCAGGACTTCCCTTTGAAAAATGAATCAGCAGCTCCATGCTGTTGGCAAACATTTTTCGCGACGAAATGGCCGGAAAAGGGTTGGTCTTATGCCAGTGAATGATCTTGCGTACCTTGAATCCTACAGTTTCGATGATACGGTTCAGATAAGACACGAAATCATCAGCACAAAACAGATAGCCGCTGGCACCGGGTTTAGCTACACGATAGGACTCTTTCAAAATATCTTTAAGAAAAGCCAGGTATTCTTCCTCCGAAAGGAAACCATCAAAGTCGAACTCGGTAACTACGTCCTTGTGATTTTTCAACCTTTTCACATTCTGTGCCCGGTATTGAAAATATGGCGGATCCGTAAAAATCATGTCCACCGATGCATCAGCAAGTTCCTTCATTTCAGGATGGCACGATTTATTGAAGACGGTATTCATGGTATTCGACAAAACAAAACAGTTAAGTTTTAAAACAAACAGAAAACAGCTAATGCCGGCAAGTTTGCCATCGTTGTCTACAGTTCCTGGTCAATCAGTTTTATTTTCTCTTTCAACAGATTGAAATCCTTTTTAGCCTGTTCGATTTTTTTCTCAAAATCACTTACCAGGGCGTTGGCCTGCTTGGAACTTGAAAAGAAGCCTATATTGTTTTCCCACAATGCGATATCTTCCTTTAACTTATTCATCTTGGCAGACAAAACCGAACGCTCACGCAACATTCTGTGCTCACCTTCGGGAGATTTTTTAAATACTTCCAGTTTGTTTTTAAACCCCCTGGAACTCAACTCAGCTTGTGAAAGATGCATCTTCTCAAGCAACTTCTCATAAGCCTCATGATAGCTTTTATAAATTTTATCTTTCACATGAAAAGGCACATGACCTATGGCGAGCCATTGCTGCTGAAATTCCTTCAACGCTGTCAGATTATATTCTTTATCTGCCTTAATATCAAAATCGAGCATGGAAGCTACCAGTTCTTCCTTCTTTTTCAGGTTATCTTCTTCCTCTTTGTGGCTATCTTTATAAAATGCTGATTTCCGGTTAAAGAACTCATCACAGGCAGCCCTGAAACGCTTCCAGATTTTGTCAGAATACTTGCGTGGTACAGGGCCAATCTCTTTCCACTCTTTCTGAAATCCGATGAGTTCGTTGGTCACCTTTTTCCATTCCACACTCTCCTTGATGGCCTCGGCCTGCTCACACAGCGCCAACTTTTTGCTGTAATTATCCATCTGGCTCTCTTTCAGCACCGAGAAAAAAGAGCGTTTATTAGAATAAAAAGTATCCAGTGAAATTTTAAAACGTTTCCAAATCAAATCATTTTTCACTCTGGGTGCCCTGCCAATACTTTTCCAGCGACTTAGCAAATCATTAAACCTATCCGTTGCCTTTTGCCATTCCTTTACAGAGGATGGCAACTCTTCGGAAATCAATTTTTCGGCTTCCACGCAAAGGAGTTCCTTAGCCTCAAAATTTTTCTCCTGATCTTCGTGAACATCTTTGTAATGCTCTCGGCGCAACTGATTAATTTTGTCGGTAGCTGCTTTAAAACGTTCCCACACTTCGTCTTTTTGTTCACGCGGCACCGGCCCAATTTCGCGCCAGTTGTCGTGATACTGTTGTAACTTCTTGAAAGAGTTCAACGCTGACTTTTCCTCTAACAGATCTTCTGCCTTCTTACAAAGCGCCAGCTTCAGTTCCAGATTCTTCTTCAGGTCAAGATCCCGCAACTCCTTGTTGATCCTTACTTTATCAAAGAATTTCTCAACCAGAAAATGATAATTTTGCCACAGGTTGTTTAACTCTCCAACGGGAACCACTCCCGCTTCTTTCCATTTTTGCTGTAGGCGTTTGAATTCATCGTAGGTTCTTTTGAGTGTTTCTTCTGAGGCAATCAACTGTTTCAGCTCCTCAAGAATCTCAAACTTCTTCTTTAAGTTTTGCTGTTTTACCTTTTCCAGTTCTTCGGAATATCTTGCCCTGTTGTGACGGTAAATGGCAAAAGCATCATCAAAACGTTTTTCCAGCGGCCCGGTAACATGCGTAAAGTCCTCTTCTTTTCCACCACCAGCAAGAAAAGCCTGTTTTTGATTGTTAATTTCCTCTCTGTTAAGATGATAAAAAGCCCCTTTTATCTTCGCCACACGGGCTTTTATCACCATAATATCTTTTTCGCGAACCACCTCTTCCAGCAACTCCACAAGCTCCTGCTTGTTGATATTATCGAAATCAATCTCCTGCTCTACGGCTGGCTGTTCGTTATTTGCAGGTACTTTCGCATTTGTATCTCTAATAAGTCCGAGCAAGAATGTCCGTTCTGCTTCTGAAAGAACGGGCTCCTCTTTATCAGCCTGTGCTACAGCTTTGTTAGCAACTGTGGCAACAGGATTGCCATCACGAACAAACTTCAGAATTTTCTCTTTCAGCGTTTTGGAAATTTGTTTTTCAGGTATGTTCCGGGGCTTTGGCTTCAAAATAGCTGGTGCTTCCTCAGCAACTGTGGATCGAATCATTTTAATGATGCCGCTTTTCTCATCATCACTAAGACTTTTTCCGTCTTGTTCGGTTTCTGGGGTTGTTTCTTCAACCCGGAGCTTCTCCTCCTGCTGAGTATCTGCAGGATTTTGATTGATTTGATCTTTCTTTTCCATAATACATTTTTTACACATCCGGCTTTCTATCCGGTGGGAGCGTTTCAAGGCTTGCAAAAATAGGAATTAATTGAAATATGGCCACTTTTCGCAAAGAAATAGGCCAAATAATATTTTGTGACACGAACAACCTTTTTCTAATTTCATAAATTCTGCTAACGGGGGAAGTCTTTTATTCTAACCTTATTTCTTCTCATTTCCACGTATTTGGGCTTCCCACTGGAAAAACAGCTCCCTGAGACGAACCAATATTTTTATATCAACTTGTTCAAATCCTTTCTGCTCCAGTTCAGCCAAATCTTTTTCTGCAAAAGCAAAAGGTAAATATTTCCGAATAAATTCTGTTAGCGGCAACAAGTCCTTTCCATTTCCGTAATAGTTTTTTTTTAGGAACTGAAGTATTCGCAGGCCATCAATTTTATTCATACACGCTTTGACAAAATTCCCAAGGTCTTTATAGTTGTTGCGAAGAGGTTCCCAAAGATGTTCCGTTTTGAAAGTCTTATCAAGAAAGTCATCCATGGGCGTGGGCAAATCACCTTCAAAAAGTCCGGGAAACAAGTTAAAAGTCTCTCCTACCTTATCGAAAAGTCCGGATGGGAAAAACGGGTAAGAGTCCCAGTCTCCTGCGCGACCTTTTATCAACGCCGGGCCGGTACCAAAGTTCACGCGGTCGGAAAAACGCGAAGAAGGATAAGCCGTGGTGGAAGCGATATAACCTATGGGACCGCTTTTCACCAGCTTCTGTAGAAAATAGAAGTCTTCGCCGCTCTGCACAGGGGTAAGTCCGCCAACTTTGCGGTAAGCCCACACCGGAAAGGCCATGGCTGAACCCAATGCCGAAAACCGGTAAGGATTGTTGATACGTATCATATTTAGCGCATAATAGCGCATATAAATCTCGTAACGGAGCAAAAGGCGGTCATTTTCTTGTTCCCCGGTCAACGAGTGGAAATAGGGTAAAGCCAAACCAAGAAATGTGGGATTTTCCCGAAAACAGGCATTGATAGCCGAAAGATAATCATCGGGATAGGCCGTGTCAGCATCCATACTGACAATAATATCCCTGTCGTCACCAACAGATGCTATGGTATCCATAATGGTCTTTCGTGCCCGGCCCACTCCCCCTTTTTTGGCAACCCAGCCGCTACCCGGTGAGCTTTTGTCAATAACTTTTACAGGAAATTTCTGCCCCTGCTGCAACAAAGACAAGCTCTTTAGATTATCTTCACAAGCCTTCCTTTTTACAGAATCATCCCACCAGCCATCGTACTGGTTAACGCACACCATCAGCTCAAAATCCATGAACTGTTGGCTTTCCAAAGATTGTAAAAACCCTGTAAGTTGCGAAAACTCGTTCAGCACAGGAAGGGCAATATACAGATGTGGCTGTTTCATTTCTGCCAAAACTAACGGAAAAATCATGAATTTACTTCGCCGATGTGAAAAATTGTCTTTACTTTTGACGTTATCCATACTAATTCTGAATAACCCATGTCTGAAAACCTTATCCTACAGCACTGACTCAGTATTAAAAAAGCTTTATCGTTGAACAGCCATATCATTTATATACCCCACGCGGCCAAGCTGTTTGGCGATATGTAGGGCCTACTTAAAAGCACAGCTCATCCGGCATACCGGGTTATATTGACGAAAACCGGTATTGGTACAAACCACATTCCAACCATCGAAGAGATAAACCGGCAACTGGTAAAAATCGGATGGGTGGCAACTTGTGGGGGACAGCAATAAGCAGGACAGTAAAGGTAATCGCGAAAACAGGTTCATAAATTCCAGACAACATCCTGAAGACTACAAAAATCTCTCAGCAATAAAGCAACGACATCTCATTTACAGCAGGAAATGTCAAAACGTAGCAACAAGTAATGTCCGGAATATATATTTACTTGGGTTGTACAACCCATTTCCCATTTTTAGATTCGCCGAGGACAATAACCTCTTTCGTTTTTGAGTAATCCTTTATGGCTTTTTGCATCTCTTCTTTGCTATTCCTAACGATTTTAATACCCGTTTTGGAACCTTTATTTCTCACTTCTATATAAAATCCGTCCCTCAATTTCTTCGGTCTCGTTGGCGGTCTTCCCATGTATATTAAATTTTCAAAAGTTAAAAGAATGGCTACCACACAGGCAGCATTTTTTTGATTCTCAACAAACATACAAAATAATGTTTAATATTTCACACAAAGAGAGAAGTTGTTTCATAAAAAACTATAAAAAGTTGAATTTAACCGGGGGGAACGGAAAGAGTAATAACCTGAGTTCGATATAAAATCTATCTTTTTGAAATAAAATCAATAAAAACCAGCCTGATTTGGGGTCTGGGATATGTGGGTAATTCCAGTTGTTTTCTTATGTTGCACAGAAAGACATTTTGAAAATTATCTCGAAAACTTCCAAAAGAAAATGTCGTTACACAATCAATACGGCTTTGATATTAACCTGTATAAGGCGGTAACAGCCTATCAAAACTCCCGACTGGAGAGGATCCCACTTGCTAATAACCTGAGTTCAATATAAGATTTATCTCAGGTTAATAAAACTACTTTAGCTTACTCATCGGTTAGGAAAAACCCTCTTGTCAGTACCACACCCATAATCATGTCATAGCCGTCTAATTGGCCTTTTATTGTAACCACATCTCCCAATTTCAGACTTTTCGCCAACGACATGTTTTTAACAATTGACAAACTGTCAATAACAATGCTTACAGGAGCCATGGCAGCATTGAGAGTAATGTTTATGTGATAAATACCCCCTGTTAACTCAACAATTTTTCCGGACACCTGAACAACTTTGTTATTGTATTTCTTAAAAGCAGCCATTTCGTCCTGTGAGAATGCATTATAGAGTGCAGGTGCCGTTGTAACCAAAGCGGGGTCTTCGTTTTCAACGTCCCGGTGGGGCATATTGAACATGTAGTAAACACCCCCGGCTCCAACACCAACACCAACCACAGCAAAGATTAGCAATATTTTAATCCATTTCTTCATCACGTTAATTATTTATAGGGTTTATAGGCAAAGTCAACCAGAAGTTTAATTTCATCTTTAATGGCTTTTTTATAAGCCTTTTCAACACGGATATTATAAGCACTTAAAGAAACATTGAAGGTCAACTTTCCTTGTACTTTTTGATTTTTAATAATTATTTTAGCATCCTCCTTTACATTATTCGTGGTTCCGTGGATTGTCAATTTCCCAACTACAACAGCCTTATACTCTCCATCTTTAGAAAAATCTATCGTATGGAAGTTGACTATCTTTCCCACAAAAATGGCTTTGGGATATTTCTCGGATTCCATATAGTTTTCGTTGAAATGTTCCTCCACGAGGGCTTCTCTAAATTTAAAAGAACGAACTAATGTAGAGACAACCATATCGCCGGTTTGTGTGTTTAAGATGCTTGCCACTTTATTATTGACAGCCTCGATAGTGAAAAGAGGCGTTTGTGAAAAAATTTCAATCTTCCCCTCTTTGGTAATAAGCTTCTGGGCATATATGCCTGAACTAAAGGTGAATATTAGCAAACCTATAAGAATTTTGATTTTCATGATATTGAATTATAAAGTTATTTAAAATGCGAAAACTCTTGAAATGTTAAAGCCAAAATGGATACCACCGTCAAGCCAATTTCCTTTTGTCTCGGGAATAAAAACAGACTCAAGCATGGCTGTTGAGTTGGTCAGGAAAAGTTGGAAAACATGTCCCCCCGTTTCGATGTCAACCCCGATGGATGCCGAGTTATGGAAATTTGTATTCCCGGCAGTGTTACTGGCCCAGAAATATTCAAAAGAAATACCTACTCTTCTTGTAATTTTATATCTTCCACCAAAGCCAACAGCATAAATATTATTTTCTTCATCCTGACTTACCAGATTACGATGAACAAAAGAAGGTGATAACTGCAACGACAGCCGTTCATTAAATTTTCTCGCAATAAGCAGTTGGTGTGTATAGGAAAGCCTGTTAATCAATATGTTTTCAATATTCGGATTAGTAATTTTCAATGTATTTACCGCCATGTCAGCAAAATACGAAATGGATACAGGCATCACTTTTTTCCCGCTAGATTGCCTTAAAAGCCTCAGCTTTACAGACCCATCATATGTTTTTCTGTACGTTCCCCTTCTTATTCCAATCTGCAACCAATCGGTAATACCATACTCCAAACTGAGGTTAACAAAAGCCTGGTCCAATCCAAAGAGTGTATAGGCGCCACCGTTAACCGTTCCAAAGCGGTGGTTTACCCGAAAATCAAGCTGACGTGTTTTCATCTGTTCAATACTGTTGCCATTAATGACACGGGTGGATTTAAAGGTGGCAAAAGTATAATCGGTTTGTTTTCCAACCGCTGTATTAAGCTCATTAAGCAAGTCTTCCTGAGCAAGCAAAGGAGCAGAGCCCAAAAGGGAGAAAATGATTAACAGGAAAGAATATGGATAATATTTAAAATGTTTCATAACGATAATATTAAAACTATGATTAATTGTCTTTTGCCCCTTCCTGTATCCAAACCAACACCTGCGAGGCTTCATAGGTCAGCACACCAGCAGGCGGCATGGGTTGTACATTGTCAACCATCCTTGTATAAAGCACACTTTTCTCAGGGCTCTGGGTATCAATAAGATTATTCTTTAACAAATCGGCATAAGCATTTGGCGATGTTAAATCAGGTGCAGTATAACCCGGTGCGTGGCAGCCAGCGGTATTACAGCTTTGGTTAAAAACTGGCATAATATCCTTGCTAAAGCTTACGTTTACAGGGACCGGCGCCGTTATTTTCTTATTCTGGCAGGATAGTAAAGTTGCAAAAATGGTCAGAATGATAATTACTTTTAATTTATACATAATCTACTTCTTTATAGTAAATACGACAAATGGATTTGTATTCTTGAAGAATGAAGAAAAGTTGTTGATAAAGGCGAAGAATGCCTTTATCAACAACTACAAAAGTTATCATTTCTTAAATTTCAAAATAAGGTTGGTCTTTATCATGTGTGCGATTGCGGCATTGTTAAAGATTGAGAATCCAAAGAAAATTTCCTTGGACGGATCGAACTGTACATCCTGGGTTGTATTTTCGTTGGTCAGGGCACGTTTTATTTCGAGCGTCCACACTCCATTCTTCCATTCGCCATAAGCCGTAACATCACCTCTTGGTCCTACAAAAGGAGTTGTAGTAACCGAAGGAGTTCTTTTATTTCCAAGGTTCATTTCAAATCCACCGGCAGAAGGATCAATAGTTCCTCCGGCATAACTTAAAACTCCATTAGCGTCAACACCGGTAATCAGTTTTGCGGTTCCGTTGTCAATTTCCTTTTGTGTTATCCAGTAATAATCGGTTTTTCCGGGGATAATGTATTTAGGAACAGAAACATCGGCAGCGCCATTATTAAGTGTTTGGATATTTGCAGCATATCCTCCGGAGATTTTGGTATCACCCTGACGGCCGTGGCCGGTAAGGTCATGAATCATATGCTTGTCGTCAAGTTGATGATCTACGTTGGTACGTACGCGTTTCCAGTGCCAGATATCAGCTAGTTCACCGGCGTTCAAAGTATAATGTCTTGCTGAGTGACCTTGTACGGAAGGATCTACTCCCGTATGACAAGTTGCATAACAAGTGGCCGTGTTCCAGCCGGCTATCTGGTTAATGTTCCACATAAAAGCTGCTTTGTCTTCGTACCATTTGTCAGTTTGGCTGTCGGGAAACTTGTTTTGCTGGGCCCAAAGTTTGGTTGCAGGATCAAAATACCAGGCCATCCTGTCTTTACTGTCTTTGTCATCTTTCCATTGCAGAAGGATATAGATGTTGGAATTGTCATATAAAGACCGCATGGTGAATGTGGTGGACTCGCCAACATAAAACTGAAAAACATCCTGTCCCGGTTTCTGGGCGTTAGGGCCTGCTGAAGGAACGGAGGCTGTTCCTTCCAACAATTGAGCGTTAGCCCATACATTATCCACAACCCCGTCAATGGTGGGAGCGGTAGTAGTTTTTAACGAAAGTAATTCTGTTTTACTGGTTCCCGGCCCCGGTGTAGGGGTTGGTGTGGGTGAAGTTTTCTTTGCACAACCACCAAATGTGAATGCCGTACCAATAAAAACGATTGCTGCGAAATAAGAGATAATCCTTTTCATAATTTAAATATTTTAATAATTATTAATAATTTGATACAATCCTGTTAGCAAAGGGGATACCAGATTCAACACACAGAATTAATTATCATTTCTACCTTTTGTAAAAGCAGGGCAACCAATAAGATGGCATTGAATAAAATATACAAAACAGAAATGTCCTTCAGGAAAAGAAGAAAAAAACAAACGAAATCTCGTCTATTTAGGCGAAATTCTAACGATAGGAAATTATTATTGAGCGAGCCCTTAGTCCAGACTGTACTTATAGATTTTTGATTTTAAGGTAGAAGCCGGAATTCCAAGTCTGACAGCTGCTTTGGCCTTATTGCCGCCACTCTTCTCCAGAGCCTGCAGGATGACGCTTTTTTCAATTTCTTCTACAATTTCGTTTAACGATCTGTTTTCAAAGTTAGCACAAAGGATATTACGGTCAGGGTACTTAATTTCAACAGGAAGGTTCTCAACATCGATGGTGGATGCCGGTGTTATCAGCACTAACCTTTCCGTGAGGTTTCTGAGCTCTCTTGCATTCCCGGGAAAATTGTAGTTCAGTATTGTTTCGTAAGCTTTTTCAGTAACAAAATATTCGCTATTATTAGAAAATTTTGATAAGAATGAGTTGAATAATAAAGGGATGTCTTGTTTGCGTTCCCTTAATGGAGGGATATTGAGAGGAAACACACTTAACCTATAATAAAGGTCTTCCCGGAATTTTCCTTCGCTTACCAATTGTTTCAGGTCTTTCTTTGTTGAGGCAATTACCCGGATATCGATTTTAATGGTTTCCTTCCCCCCAACACGCTCGATTTCTCTTTCTTCGATAGCCCTTAAAAGTTTCACCTGCAAATCGAGAGGAATATCATCAATTTCGTCCAGATAAATGCTACCGCCATCGGCTTGTTCAAACCGGCCTATCTTTTGATAATCGGCACCTGTAAAAGCTCCTTTTTCATGCCCAAAAATCTCGCTTTCAAACAATTCACGGCTCAGCACTGCACAGCTCACCTTCACAAAAGGGCCGCTTTGCCTGTCGCTGTTGTAATGGATAATACTAGCCAGCAGCTCCTTACCCGTCCCCGTTTCGCCATTGATAAGTATAGAGGTGTTCGTGTGTAAAACCTTTTTAATAAGTTCAAAGAGTTGTTTAATATCGGGACTTTCTCCAACAAAAGATGAGAAAGTAAACTTTGTTTTGATTTGATTTGTCAGGAACTTATTTTGCTTCCTTAGCTTTTTAAGCTCTTTTACACGCTCCACAATCATGATCATCTCCTCCATCTCAAAAGGCTTCGAGAGATACTCATAGGCCCCAATCTTCATCGCCTCCACCGCTGTGGAAACTTCAGAATAAGCAGTTATCATCACTACGCATATATCTTCATCAAATTGCCTGAGCTTTTTCAAAAAGTTAATACCATTCATTTCAGGCATTTTAAGATCGGTAATTACGAGGTCAGGTGGAGACTCTCTAAGCGCCGCCAATGCAGGCAAAGGGCTTGCAAATTCATATACCTCATTACCAAGGTCTCTGAATTCATCCACCAGCGACTTCCTTATAATCCTCTCATCATCAACAATATAAATCTTAAATTTTCCCATTTAACTTTGGCATTTGAATGATAAATTTCGTACTCTCTCTCGGATTGCTCTCGCACCGGATGGTTCCCCCATGGTCCTGTATGATGTGGTAGGATACGTAAAGCCCCAAACCACTGCCTTTCCCAACCTCTTTGGTGGTAAAAAACGGATCGTAAATATTGGGGATAATCTCTTTGGCCAGGCCAATTCCATTGTCTTCAATTTCAATTATTAACTTCTCATTACTATCGGTAATAAGGACTTTAATGACCCCATCCAGGTCAGGCTCTACGACTTTCCGTTCCGCAATAGCATCAATGCTGTTCAATAATAGATTAAGAAATACCTGTTCAAGGTTTATCTTTTTGCCTGCTATATAAATCTCCTCCTTGTCATAAGCCGAATGAAAAGCGATATTGTTCTTCTCCATCTGATAGGTGGTAATCATTCTTGCATTTTCGAAAACATCAATAATATTTACCTCGGACAATCTGGAAGTCTGCTGGCGGCTATAGTCCAGTACATTTTTACTAATTCCCTGAATTTTCTCAACCGAATGCTTAATCAGTTCCAGGTATTCGTTGTTTTGAGTAATATTATCAGGGTTTTTTGATATGCGGTACAGACAATTCTTTATACCCGTAAGCGGGTTATTTACCTCGTGAGCTATTCCAGCGGTGAGGATGCCAATGGAAACAAGCTTTTCTGTTTGTATAAGAGACTTTTGCATTTCTTCCTTTTCAACCTGATTGCGGTGCAACCTCCTGAGCATTTCATAAAACTTCTTTTGCAGTACGTCAATCTCGTCCGTAAAACGTATCCTGAAGAAACTCCTTTTCAGGAAAGAATGTTTCATCTTGTAAAAAGTAGAGATATTATCCAGACTGGCTTTTTGAGCCTCATTACTAATTAGCTTTATGGGTTTTGTGAGATAATAGGAAAATAAAAAAGCACCGAAGATACCAATACTCAGAAAAATAAATATCATCAGCAGAAGTCTTTGGGTTGCAGACTTTAAAGTGCTGACAATATTATCCTCCACAAGGCCTATTCTAATGGTGCCAACCAGTCCGTTGTAAACAGGATAGGCAATATCACGAATTAGCTTGTATTTAAAATGGGCCGATCTAATCAACCGGACATGGTATACTCCTTTGTTAATTTTGTTGGCATAAATAAGTGAAGAGGGTATTTTGAGGTTGGAAGTGTGTGCGATGATTTTATCATTCTTGTCCAGGAAAAAAATATAAGCTATGTTGCTGTCAAGAGAGTATAGATTATTTAGCTTGTTGTTCAAGCCAATGTCATCTCCATAAGCAATGAAAGGCAGCGCTTCTTCCGAAATTATTCTCGCCATCAGCAAGCCTTTAGATTCCAGCTCTTTACCAAACGATTTATTGATACTATTCCATAGAACATAAACGTTTATGGCGCCATATATAAATACGGTTATCACCAACAATATGGTAAATTTCCAGAAGATGGGAAGCCTAATTTGATGAATCCGTTTCATAAGCCTTTCAGTTTCCGTACACTATTATATATGGTATCGGATACATTAACAAATTTGTCAATTTTGAGTTTTTTCAAAATAGCCCTGCCAATACTGTCCTTGTCTATGTTAAGGAATACGGATTGATACATATCGTATTTTTCTTTTGATAAAGAAACCGGCGTTACCACCGGAGGCATTCCAAAATTTTGGGATGTGTCGATAATCTTGATATTTTTTTCCTCCTCCGGTTCAAAAGCAGCAATATAATTATAAATAAGGCTGTGTACGGAAGCTCCGTCAACAATTCCACGGTTTACCATTTGAATGGACTCATCGTGAGCATAAGTATAAACCGTTTTTGAAAAAAAGCGTTTATTAGCAAAGCCCCATTTTTTCAGTAGCCATGAAGGATATAATTTCCCCGTATTTGAGAGCGGATCCGTATAAGCAAAGCTTTTCCCTTTCAAACCCAAAAACGAATGAATGTTGTTATTCTTTTGGGTTATAATAAAAGCATTATAAGTTGTTTTGCCATCAATAACCGGAGCTACAAGCAAATAAACAAGATTTTTTTTCTTTATTTCTATGTAAGCCCCTGAGCAGATAAAAGCAAAGTCAACACTCCCGTCTTTTAACAACTCGTTTACCTCCTCATAGGTTTTTTTTTGCTTTACCAATATCGGCCTGTTTATTTTACGGGAAATATAATGTACCAAATCACTATAATATTTGTAAGTTACCTTAGGAGAAGTCATCGATGCAATGGCAACATATACAGGCTCCGAATCAGGCTTTGAGGGAGGATTTCCGGATTTTTGCTCTTTGAAATCAACCGTAACAGTCTTGTTGTCATAGTAAGAACAAGAACTAAAAATTATCACAAACAACAGGGGTAATAAAATTAAATTCTTACGCATTCTTTTAGGGTTAGAAGAGGTTAACTGAATATCACTCTGCAAATATAGTCAATAAAGCCATGGCATTGTTAAATGATTAACTAAAGTTTTATACATGAATGAAGGAGTGAAATTTAATACTAATAACCTTAGCTCTAATAAGCCCCGTTTTTAATATGGGGCTTAAAAGCGATGTAGAAAATTTTACTAAATTTGAAGATTAAACGTCAATCAAAATTACGGTAGATCGGATATAAAAATCCGGATAACAAACGCTACTTACTGCCTGAAACATAACATGCAAGTAGAAAATGAAGCCGACAGATAAACATAAAATACAATTAAGAACTTCAATAGACAAGATTTACCCATTGGGTAATGAATGTTGGTCTGAAATAGAACCTTTCATTTACATAAAAGAGCTTATCAAAGATGAATATTTTTCTAAGGAAGGCCAATCAATAAGAGATTTAGGACTTATCAGTAACGGGATTTTAAGAATATTCTATCTGAATGATAAAGGGGAAGAATGGAATAAGCTTTTTTTGCAAAAAAATGATTTTGTGGCTGCGGGCATTTCACTTGAAAAAAAATCTATTACGAATATTCAAGCATTATCGAAAACCTTCATCTTATGTATCCCGTATGCAGAACTAATAAGAATATCGACCAGACACAACGAAATTAACCTGTTCATACAAAAATTGACTGTTGCGTATTTGGAGCAAAAGCAAGTTAGAGAGATTAGTCTGTTATCAGAAGAAGCAATGAGCAACTATCTGTTGTTCAGGAAAACATTCCCGGATTTAGAGAATAAAATTTCACAATATCACATTGCGAGTTATCTCGGTATTACGCCAACTCAACTTAGCAGATTAAGGAAGAAAATGAATAAGTATCAACATATGTAAATGACTTTTGGAAAAACAAGAAGTAATTTTGCTGTTAATTATTAATCATAAATAGAAATAAGATGGATAATACAGCAATTTTATTAATTGAATTTCAAAAGACCTGGACGGAAAAAGGTATTTTCCATAAAACCATCAGGAAAGAATATATATCTAAGAATGTTCTGAGTAATACGAAAAAGGTTGTTGCGGCAGCAAGAAAGCAAGGAGTAAAGGTGATGCAGGCACCCTTAATTTTAGATAAAACAGACAAAGAGCGATATAAAAAAACACCTTTCCCCGCAAGGTTACTAAAACGCTTTACAAAAGGCACCTGGAAAGCCGAATTTACAGACGGAGTTTTTGAAACCACAGATATTGTAATTCAGGGCAGGTATGGTTTTGATGCTTGTAAGGGTAGCGACCTGGAATACCTTCTAAATGAAAATGGAATTAACAACATATATGTATGTGGTTTTACGACAGACCATTGCGTGAAAGAAACAATGGATAGTTTAATTGGCAAAGGCTTTCATTGTGTTTTAGTTTCTGATTGCACGGCAACAAAGAACAACAGACTTCAAAAGAAGATTGAAAAAGAGTTTGAAATAATATCAGGGAAACAATTGATAAAAGCTATTGAAAAAACAGGCACTATGTTGTTTTCTATGGGTAATATTCAAGAAAGAACAAATAAGCTCCAAAAATAATTTTCAAACTTCCGGAGAAACCAAACTTTTTTAGGATCATCTTCTTAGTTTGTAATGTCAGTTCATTCAGGTAGATGAGAAAATGAATAGTAACCAGAGTTCGAAATAAAAATATTCTAAAACAGAACCAGCTGGCTATTTGAATTTACGGTTTCATACTTATTTCTGTACTTTTCCCAGCTGTTATCTGGCAAAGAGTGCCCCTCCATTACTTTGTAAAATTCTTTGCAGAATTCGTCTGCCAGATAGAAAATTTCAACTAATTTTGTCCATTACACACGAAATGTATCATTTCCTAAATGCTTTCAGATCAAAGGATATACCAATGCTATCGCTTACAATAAAGTTCTCCTCACTGGTAGCCGCCAGTTTGGAGTAGCTGGTAATTCCCCATCGTAACCGGTTGATATAGAATTTTTCAGATTTAATTTCCAGCGCTTTACCTTTTCTGATGATTTGCGCATCAAATTCAATGCATCCAGCCACGCCCATCAACTCCAGATCTCCAACAATATGGTATGTATTTCCTCTTAGGCTTGTCACATTATCCAACAAAAAACGGGATAGGGGATATTTCTTTGTGTTAAAGAAAACATTCGATTTCAGAATATTTTGAAGCGTTCTGCGCATAAGATCATAGGTAATATCCTGATCTACGATACTGTCCATTTGAAAAACCACATTGGCTCCCAATACCTTGTTATCCACAATTTTGAGAGTTCCTTCCTTTAACAAAATATATCCCCTGTGAATATTGCAGGACCAGTATAATTTACTTTTCGCGATATTGATTTTATAGACAAGCGTATCACTTTTAACCGGCTCAAAGCCCAATACAGCACCCAAAAACAAGAAGGATAAAAGCAGATATAAGGAAACGGTTTTTATCATAAATCGGTTTTATCTATTTGTTTTGGCGTTCGGTGATAATACCGGTAATTTGTCCGTTTTGCAATAACTTTTTGAGCGAAGAAGGGATATTTATAGCCCCTTCAAAGCGGGTATTACGCATTTCCGCTCCAAAAAAGTTACATCCTTCCAAATCGGCACCAGAAAAATCAGCTTCCTGCAAATGAGCGCCACCAAAATTTACATTTTTTAGAATGGTATTTTTGAAGCTGCTTCCTGCCAGCCCGGCACCGGTAAAATCTGAATCGGTAAGGTTACAATCATTAAATTTTGAGCCTGTTAAAACGCCGCGGATAAAGCGCGTATGTATGGCGATGGAGTGACTAAAATTGGCGTGGGTAAACTCCACATCCTTCATAAGAGCATTGGTAAAATTACAATACGTGAGTGAAGCCCGATGCCCGGTCATACCAAACATGTTGGCACCCTGAAAATCAGAGCTGTCTAATCGTGAATCGGTAACGTGGTCATGAAAAAGTTTGGCCTGGCTAAAGTTACAGTGATTCAGCAGAGAACGGTCGAAAAGTGACCACCGGATATCTGCGGCACGGAAATCAGAATAGCTAAAGTTTGTTTCGTTACATTTGGCTGAGCGCATACTTACTCCTCTAAAATCGCCATCAACCACATGTACACCATTCCAATACACATTATCCAGCATAGCCTTTCTGAAATCATCGCCATCCTGTGGTAATGGTTTGATGCCAACAGGCCTCCTTTTCCCATTTCTCAGTGTCTTTTCCTGATTAATTATGCTGTCTTTTTCCTTCTCACTTAAAAAGTTAGCAACTTTCTTAAAGGTAGAAGAAT
>VAPM010208928.1_pt1 | contig 20042 bp, 17 predicted proteins | sample 3395091 | NCBI WGS metagenome assembly VAPM01 (sample SAMN08290445, study PRJNA428436) | hydrothermal vent metagenome | isolation source: Deep-sea hydrothermal vent chimney 3 | place: Pacific Ocean: Juan De Fuca Ridge | reverse complement strand
TATATCTCTTAAAAATACAATTAGATTAAAATTATGAATTTTGTGACATTAAAACTCATGACGACTAAAATATTGCCTACAATTAGGCTTAATTAAAACAATATCGGGAAATATTTTGTCAACAACATTTAGTGATGCCCAAACACGACTTACTGATGTATTTCGTCACCTAGAACTATCCGATGATATTCGTGAGAGATTAGAATATCCTAAATTAGCGTTATCGGTCAGTATACCGGTTCGTATGGATGATGGTAGTCTTAGAGTATTCAAAGGGTATCGTGTTCAATTTGATGATACTCGAGGCCCAACAAAAGGGGGGATTCGCTTTCATCCAGACGTTAATCTCGATGAAGTAATATCACTTAGTTTTTGGATGACAATCAAGTGTGCTGTAACTGGGCTGCCATTTGGTGGCGCGAAAGGCGGTATCATCGTTGATGCAAAAGAGCTATCCCAGTTGGAACTCGAACGATTATCACGTGGATATATACGTGCTATTGCTGATGTTATTGGGCCAAAACGTGACATCCCTGCTCCCGATATGTATACCAATGCAACAATTATGGGATGGATGGCTGATGAATATTATCAAATTAAAAGAGAACAAACTCCAGGTGTTATTACTGGCAAACCTGTACATCTAAATGGTTCTTTAGGTAGAACAGCAGCTACGGGACGTGGTGGCTTATATGTTTTACAAGAATGGGTGAAACGTAAAAATTTAAATCCTAATAATATAACAATTGCTATCCAAGGTTTTGGCAATGCTGGTTTTCGATTTGCCATGTTAGCGCACCAAGCTGGATTTAAAATTGTTGGTTTATCTGATTCTAAAGGTGCAATTTATACCAACGAAGGATTAGATCCTAACCTGATTATGCATCACAAACGAACTCGCCGTGAGTTGAAAGCATTGTTATATTGTGATGCCTCTGTATGCGAAGAAGCTGAACATGCGAACTACAGCAATGACGAACTACTGGAATTGGAGGTTGATGTATTAGTATTAGCGGCACTCGAAAATCAGATTACACATCATAATGCCGATCGTATTAAAGCAAAATACATATTGGAACTAGCCAATGGTCCCGTTACATCTCAGGCTGATGCTATTTTAGAAAATAAAGGTATTACTGTTATTCCTGACGTATTAGCAAATGCCGGTGGTGTAACGGTTAGTTATTTTGAATGGGTACAAAATCGTTCTGGGTATTACTGGGAAGAAGATGAAGTTAATTCTAAACTACATACCATCATGGTTAAAGAATCCAAATTAATATTTGATTTGGCCGATAAAAAAGAAATTAGTTTACGAACAGCTGCTTATCTACAAGGCGTTACCAGAATAGCTGGCGCCATGAGTGAACGCGGCACTAGAGAATATTTCCAGAATGGAATAGTTAAATAAACACAAACTAAAACAAACTTAAACCAAAAATTGGAAATGGTAGGCGCGTATCAATATTACATTTACAATCATGAGCCCGATTTCTAAATCGAAGTGTTTCTTTTTCGTTCTTAGAAACAACTTCACCCTCTTCTAATAAATCTGCAAGTCTGGTACAGGCTAGTGGATGCCCTGCTTTTGCAGCTTCAGTCAGAAATGTAATAGCGCTATCAACATCAACAGGAACTTTTTTCACAAAATAATTGTTAGTATTTTCAGTTTTATCGCAATATACTCCTTTAATATCTCCCAACAAATATAATGCAAGAAGGTATTTGACCTCTATAAGCGACTTGCATTTAATTATCGAATCATCAGAATAATTGTTATCAACATTTAATAACAGTTGATAAGGGTGATTGTTGGCGTATTTTTCAATAACAATTACATCTTCTTCATCTTCCCAGTCTAACTGTCGCTCTGCACCTAAATCTGGCATTGGTTTACTAATTAAAACCTTCGCCTTAATAACATCTAAATCCCAAAAATTACCAACTGAAGAGTCATAATTACATAGACTCAATCCTGTTTGAATATTTTGCTTTAATAAAAATTGTCGCCCATTGCAATATATATAGGATAATATAACTCTCTCAGGATAGTCGCTACTGAGCATTGATAGATATTTTATAGCTTGCAAATAGTTTTGCTCAATATTGTATTTTTTCGAACCATCATAATATAAATCCAATAATTTTTTTGTCGCTTCTTTATGACCAAGTTCACTTGATTTTTTATAACAAAACAACACATCTTCTTTACTGCGTGGATTGATTTCTGATGACTCAAAAACATCTGCTAATTTAAAAGCTGCTTCTGCAGCTTTTGTTGCCTGAGAGCTTTCTTTTTTAACGCTTAATATAAATTTAAGTAATGTTTGCACGCCATAATCAGGATCGATCGGTGACGTTTGATTTAATATATAATCAAAAGCAATATCAATTTTTTTATCAAAACTTTGAAATAATATTGGGGCTTTTCGACTAATAACATCAGATTTTTCATTACTGTCATTATCGGTAATAAAATCATCGAAGTTTGAATCTGGATTTGAAAATTCAAATAAATAATTAGCTGTATCAACAATATGATTTAAATTATCAATCCCAGTATCTAAATCATCAAATCGGTAATAATCACTTTGCATGCGATTTACAAGATATTTAGATAAACGACGTTGAATTAAAGATTCTGTATATTGAGGCTGTAATACAACACGTGAATATTCTAATTCAAAATTACTTGATTTATTAAAATTATATTTATCTACAACATCATTAATGTCACCGAGATTCGATGAATAACTAATTTTAAAATGATTTTCTAATTTAGGATCAGATAATATAAAAATATAACCCGTAGTTTGGTGGTCTATTTTATTTTCAGAAATGATATTGGTTATTTTACTACTCATAATACAACACCTCATACTTAATAGTATTAATTTTCACGTCCTTATTGTGAGCAGTGCTAAATTTCATAATCTAACTCTAAGTTTAATTAACAGTATTTTAACTAGATTAAAGGGTAACGAATGTATTTATGAATTTCAATGAGCTTGATTTTTTATGTTAAATAATGATTTAAATAGTTAAAAATAATTTATATATCAACAAAAAATGGCATTGCAACTAACAATAATCCTGTGAAAATTAAAATGTACACATTGCTAATAAAATAAGGAACCGTGAATAATCCAACGGCCGCCAGAAATGATGGTACGTGTTTTTGTCTTTTGCCATAAACAAAATACCCCGTACCAATAATACCTAAAATAACACTTATAATAACTTCACTCATTCAAAACACCCTAGATCAATAATACCACTCTATTACTTTTAATTAGACTGCAATTAAATGCTTTTATAACAATAATTTAGTTCTTAACCTTTAATATTAATTCTGATAAAGTTATCACATAATAATAATAGCTTAATTATACTAGAATCTGCTGAATTTAAGGTGGTTAGTTAGTAGCAAGCACGAAACTGCAATGTTATATTTTAAGCCTTACTCAGAAGAAGAATAATTCATGCCTTCGTTTTTGTACCTAAGTATATTATTACCCATAGCCTCTGCGGTGATATCTCTCATTTCAGATCGATATCCAAGTATTATGACTTGGATCGTTTTCCCATTATTAGGATTAAGTGGAGCATTTGCTCTATACGAAGGGATATCGGTGCTGATAACAACTGTCCCTCAAGTATATGAATTACCTTTAGGTCTTCCCTGGTTACCTTGGCAAATAAAATTAGACCCTCTTAGTGGCCTGTTTTTGTCAATTATAGGTCTGGTTACAGTGGCGATTAGTTTATTTGGCCCTGGTTATATGCGTGAGTTTGTTCATGGAAAACAGCCACTTGCTGTTTTAGGTTTTTTCACGGGTTTATTTATCACTGGGATGTTATTGGTTGTCATCGCTAATGATGCTTTTTCATTTATGGTATCTTGGGAATTGATGTCATTATCGAGTTACTTTTTAGTTGCCTATCAGCATCAAAATGCCTCTAATCGTCGTGCTGCGTTCTTATATTTACTAATGGCTCATGTTGGTGGAATTCTAATACTATTAAGTTTTGGTGTGCTTGCCGGATTTGGTGGTGGTTTAACGTTTGACGCCATGCGAGCAGCACCACTGGAATTAACATGGTCTTCAATTGCATTTGTGCTTGGTTTACTTGGCTTTGGTATGAAAGCAGGACTTGTTCCAATTCATACTTGGTTACCTGAAGCCCACCCAGTTGCACCATCACATATTTCAGCATTAATGTCAGGTGTCATGTTAAAAGTCGCTATTTATGGTTTCATACGGATGACTTTTGACCTCATTGGCGATGTACATTGGGGTTGGGGAGTTGCGGTTTTAATTATGGCCAGTATTACCGCTATTTTTGGTGTGTTATATGCGTTAGTACAAACTGATATAAAAAAATTGCTTGCCTATAGCTCAATCGAAAATGTTGGCATTATTTTTATCGGCTTAGGATTATCGATGATCTTTTTCGGAACCCAACACCCTACCCTAGGTGTTCTCGGATTAATTGCTTCGTTATACCACTCATTAAATCATTCTGTTTTTAAGAGCTTATTATTTTTAGGTGCAGGCTCTATTATTCAACGGACTCACGAAAAAGACATGGAACGACTTGGCGGATTAATTAATAGAATGCCTTGGACTGCATTGTATTTTCTAATTGCCTGTATCAGTATTGCATCTTTACCTCCCTTCAACGGTTTTGTTTCTGAATGGTTAACCTTTCAAACTGCGCTACAAGCAGTGACTTTAGAAAGCGGCGTGTTACGTGCAATAATTCCTATCAGTGCAGCAGTTTTAGCACTAACGGGAGCATTAGGCGCTGCATGTTTTGTTCGCCTTTATGGTATTTCTTTTTTGGGTAAAGCACGTTCAAAACGGGCTAGAACTGCACATGAAGCGAGTATCGGCATGAACTATGCGCAAGGTTTACTTGCTGTTTTTTGTGTTCTATTAGGTATTTTTCCAAGTTACGTCATTGACATGTTAAACACAATCCCGATGTCACTAATGAATCAAAGCTTAACAACAGCCACTGAACAAAGTTGGTTATGGCTGACACCGATATCAACTGAAAAATCGACATACAGTGCGCCATTAGTTGCTATCGGCATAATGCTTGCGTTATTTCTATGGGCAACAGCACATAAATATTTACTGCCTAAAGAAAAATACCCAATGGCAAGAAAAGATACATGGGATTGTGGTTTTGGTGGAGGAACGTCTCGAATGCAATATACCGGCTCAGCATTTTCAGAACCATTTAGGAGAATATTCAAACCTGTATGGCGTCTAACAGAATCGGTTGAGCGGGAACCAAAACCCCACATGGATCTCGAGCCTGCATCCGTTCGGCACAAGATGCACGTTGAAGATATTACTTGGAATTGGTTGTATTTACCAATAGCTAAAATAGTTCACCATGCTGCAAAACGAATAACTCGAATTCAAACCGGGCACTTACGGCATTATTTAGCCTATTCATTTTTAACGTTGATATTATTATTATGGATGATAACGTAATGGAGTGGGTTTTCGCGTTTGCACAAACGGTTATTTTTATCATCGCAGCACCATTATTTGCCAGTTGGATTAAACGTATAAAGTGTCGTCTTCAAAATCGAAGACCACCTACAATATGGCAACCTTATTTAAATTTATGGCGTTTATTCGGTAAACAAATTATTTTATCGCACACTGCTTCACCGGTCTTTCGTTTTACACCGTATATTGTCATTGCTACAACCGTCTTAGCCGCTGCTGTCATTCCGCTGATTAGCATCAACCTGCCCTTATATGCAGTAGCTGACGTAATAGTATTAATCGGTTTTTTTGCTTTAGCACGCTTTTTTCTTACCTTAGCTGGGCTTGATGTTGGTACAGCATTTGGCGGCATGGGTTCTTCAAGAGAAATGATGATATCGTCATTGGCTGAACCTGCAATGTTACTTGCGGTATTTACCTTAGCGATGGTTGCCTCGAGTACTAATTTATCAACAGTGATTTTACAATTATTAGAATCCAATATAACCTTACGGCCGTCTTTGTTATTTGCATTTTTAAGCTTATTACTTGTTGCCGTTGCTGAAACAGGTCGAATTCCTGTTGATAATCCTGCCACCCATCTTGAACTAACCATGGTTCATGAGGCGATGATATTAGAATACACCGGTCGCCATTTAGCCCTTATTGAATGGGCTGGAATGATTAAACAAATGATCTATGGCGTATTAATCGCAAATATTTTTTTCCCTTGGGGGATTGCGACAGATTTAACCGCTACCTCTATCGTTATTGCCATATTGGCGATTACCGGAAAGTTAATAATTCTCGGCATTACACTTGCTATAAGTGAAACTGTGTTAGCTAAAATGCGAGTCTTTCGAGTCCCTGGGTTTTTAATCTTAGCAGTCACATTAGCGCTAGTTGGTTTACTGAGTCATATCATATTGGAGAATTATTGATATGTTAATAAATTTACCAATAGAACAACAAGCAATCTTATTTCTAGCTTCGTTAGTTCTCTTTACTTCTTTCATACTATTAGCTCAAACACGTGTGCTATCGATGGTCAACGCCTTTGCCGCACAAGGTACATTCGTTGCGATAACAACAGCCTTAGTTGCCTTTGCTACCAGTCAACATCATTTATATATTTCTGCTGTATTGACCTTTGCATTAAAAGCACTGTTTATTCCTTGGTTACTGCATCGATTGGTGCACCAACTTAAAATTGATCGAGAGCCGCACCATGTCGACAAACCCGCATTTGTATTAATGACCGGTGCTGCATTAGTTATATTTTGTTACTACGTTACACTGCCCATTACTCAATTAGCGGATGGAATTACTCGAAATACAATAGCAATTAGCATGGCTGTTGTATTATTGGGAATGTTGATGTTAGTCACTCGAAATAAAGCCGTTTCACAAGTTATTGGCTTTATGTCTTTAGAAAACGGATTGTTTTTTGCGGCAGTTGCTGCGACACATGGCATGCCCATGGTAGTCGAGCTGGGTATTGCATTTGATGTTTTAGTTGCGGCTATTATTTTCGGTGTGTTTTTCTTTCATATTCGAGAAAGTATTGACTCCTTGGACGTTAATCAACTTAGTCGGCTATCGGAGCATGAAGACGAATGATCGCATTATATACGGCTCTTTCGATTCCGCTTATATCCGCTTTATTATTAACAATAATCGCACGTCATCGTGTCTGTAGTTGGTTTAATATTATTGCTAGCGCCGGAACATTAATCGCCAGTGTTTTTATGGCATATGAAGTATTAAACACCGGAAAACCGATAGGTGGACAACTAGGACAGTTTTATATAGATGAGTTTAATGTTTATCTAATTGTACTGACTGCTTTAGTTGGTTTAACAACGTCTATTTTTTCGCGTCCTTATATGATGCACGAAGAACAACTTGGTAAAGTATCGAAAAACAGAATGCGACTTTACCATGCAAGTTATCAAGGTTTTATTTTTACAATGTTATTGGCATTATCGACCAATAATCTTGGTATATTATGGGTTGCATTAGAAGGCGCAACTTTAGCAACTGTCATGTTAGTAAGTTTATATCGAACCCCTGAAGCGATTGAAGCTGCCTGGAAATATTTTATAATTTGTGGGGTCGGCATTGCTCAAGCATTATTTGGAACGGTATTAATATATTTTGCAGCTGCTAATGCAATTCCAAATCCAGACCACGCTTTATTATGGAGTGAACTACAAAGCCATGCCGGACAATTAGAGCCGGTTGTCATGGTGATTGCCTTTGTTTTTATCTTGGTGGGTTACGGCACTAAAATAGGATTGGTACCAATGCACACATGGTTACCTGACGCACATTCAGAAGGACCAACACCAATGTCAGCAGTGTTATCCGGTTTATTGCTGAATGTTGCTCTCTACGCATTAGTTCGAATTAAAATGCTAACCGATGGTACCTTAGAGGCCAGTGCTGCAGGTCATAACCCTCATCTTGCAGGTTATCTCATGATGGGATTTGGAATTGTATCATTTACTGTTGCGGCATTATTTTTACACCGACAACGTGATATTAAACGTTTATTCAGTTATTCATCAATCGAACACATGGGATTAATGACCTTTGCTTTTGGCTTAGGTGGTCCACTTGCAACTTTCGGTGCTTTATTACACATGACGGTGCATTCATTAACTAAATCAGCAATATTCGTAACCGTAGGGCACGCTTGTCAAATTGCTGGCACCCAAAAAATTGAAAACATTCGAGGCTTAATTCAAACTCAACCAGCCGTTGGTTGGGGACTATTAATTGGAACGGCAGCCATTGCAGGCTTTCCGCCTTTTGGAGTATTTACCAGCGAATTTTTATTACTAACAGCAACAATGGAAACGCGCCCATGGCTTACTTTGCCCTTACTGCTTGGTTTAACAGTTGCATTTGCCGGTTTATTTCGTCATTTACACCCCATGGTTTACGGTGATGCTCCAGAAAAACATCAAACAGTCAAAGTGAATATGTGGCCTGTTATTATTCATTTAAGCATTGTTTTATGGCTCGGGTTATCAATTCCTGAGTTTTTATCATCTTGGTTTAATAAAGCAACAATATTAATTTCTGGCCAAGGGCTACTACCATGAATGAATTTAAATGGTTAGAAGAATTATTGAAACACTTTGAAAGTGAACATATATTATTACGTGCTCAATCATCAACTCAATTAGCCCCTGCCCATGTATTCGAAGTTGATCCCGAAGATTGGGGGCAAGTCGCCCAAATTGCACACAAACAAAATCTTCGCTGGGCGGGTATGTGGGCAGAACATCTAGATGACGATATTCGCATCAATGCAATCTTTGAATATTCGGGGGATTATTTAATTGCCCGAACATTCGTCACCATAAAAACTCCAATTTTACCATCGCATGCGATTTATTATCCAGCAGCTGATCGCCCTGAACGTAAGACTCAGGATATGTTTGGTGTGGTATTTGCCGATCACCCTGATACTCGACGTTGGACAAGACACCAAGCTTGGGGAGAAGAACAATACCCGTTACGAAAAGAATATCCCGTTGCTGGAAACCCTAAAGATCAAACACCTCCAGACAAGAATTATGTATTTTTTCAAGCCCAAGGAAGTGGTGTTTATGAAATACCGGTTGGTCCAGTGCATGCAGGTGTAATTGAACCTGGGCACTTTCGTTTTCAAGCGGTAGGAGAACATGTACTTAATTTAGAACAACGCCTATGTTACGTCCATAAAGGCATAGAAAAAATAGCAGAAGGACGGGATTGCGAAGGTCTTGCACGGTTAGCAGCTAGAGTATCGGGTGATAGTACTGTTGCTCATACATGGGCGGCGTGCATGGCGATGGAACGTGCAGCAAAATCACAACCACCGACACGCGCTAATTCTATTCGAGGAATTATGTGTGAGTGGGAACGAATTGCAAATCATCTTGGTGATATTGGTGCTATATGTAATGATGTTGGCTTTGCATTTGCCTTATACCAATTACACCGCATAAAAGAAGATCATCTGCAGTTAGCAGACAACATTTTTGGTCACCGGTTTATGATGGATCAAATTATTCCCGGTGGTGTTAAAACTGACATAGAAGGTAATGCAAACCAAGCGTTAAAAAATCATTGTCAAAAAGTAGCTGACGAACTAATCCCGTTAATGGAGATATTTTATAACAACAGCTCACTCGAAGATCGTTTATTAGGCACCGGTATACTATCATTAGACACCGCTAAAAAATTAGGATCGATTGGTTATGTTGGCCGTGCAAGTGGTATGGCGTATGATGTTAGAAAAGATCATGGTTATGCACCTTATTCTTCATTTGCAGTTCGAGTTCCCTGTTACGAACAAGGTGATGTATTAACTCGGATGAAAGTAAGAGCTGAAGAAATTTATGAATCCATACGTTTAATTTGTTATATGATCGATGAACTACCTGATACCGGTATTGTTACGCCATGGCATGGTGATGATATTGAACCAGATTCAGAGGCAATAGGAACCATAGATGGCTGGCGTGGTGAAATAATTACCTATGTTCGATTTGCTGCAAATGGAAAAATAGCACGCTTTGCTCCTCGAGATCCATCGTGGCATACTTGGCCAGCATTAGAACAACTAATTCACGGTAATATTGTTCCTGATTTTCCAGTCTGTAATAAATCAGTTAACGGTTCATATTCTGGACATGATTTATAGGATTACTCATGTTAAAAATTCTAAAAAAAATATTTCAGGTTGGTGTCGTTACAAAAGATGTTGTAACAGATGATGCTTTAGAAAAAATGGGCGTTAATGTAAAACGAATTGTTGATAAACGATTTCGTGGTAGCTTATCTATTCGCCAAGTTGACTCTGGCTCATGTAATGGTTGTGAGTTAGAAATAAATGCTTTAAATAACCCCTATTACGACATTGAACGTTATGGTGTTCATTTTGTTGCTTCACCACGTCATGCCGATTTACTGCTTGTCACCGGCCCTGTCGCAAGGCATATGGAAGAAGCATTACGCAGAACCTATGCCGCAACACCTGAACCTAAATGGGTAATAGCCGTTGGCGATTGTGGTGCTAATGGTGGAGAATTTGGTATTAGTTATGCGTCTGCAGGAGCTGTTTCAAATATAATTCCCGTTGATCTTGCGATTACAGGTTGTCCCCCGAGTCCTAAAGCTCTATTAACCGGAGTTATCGCTCTGATAAGTAAACATGAATAAATAAAAACTTAGTTTAATTTTTTATTTTTCTTAGGCCTAGTTGTTAAAAATGGTACACCGTCATCAGCAATCACTTTAACCTCATCCTGTTCAGCTTTACTACTAATTATATTACTATTATCAATTGAATTTACTTGAGTCAACACATTTACATCCAAATCATCAAAATGTTGCTCAACAAAATTATTTAACCGTTCAATAAAATCTGACGTTAAGGCATTCAGATCAACTTCGGTATTATTTAAGAGCAACTCACTCTTATTTAATTTTTCTTTTAATAATTTATAAGGTTTAATTTCGATAACGTTATTAGCTGTATTATTATCATTTAGCTTTAAAATTTCATTAATGCCACAAACAGGGCACGTTAATTGTCCATTCATTAGCTGGGTGTCAAAGTCACTGGTTTTTTTGAACCAACCTTCAAATTGGTGTTCCAATTCACATACTAAATCAAATATAATCATATTTTTACTACTGGTTGTTACAAGGATGTATGGCTATTTTACTGCTTTTTGCTGAATCCCGCCATTTGAAATTCACTCTAATTTCGACATCAAAAAATAGTTGTAACTTACTGTATTATATCAAATTATTGAGTACAAGCGGTAATCTTACAACACAAATTGTAAGGCAAATCTTACAAATAACACAGATTTGCCCTACAGACGAACGATAAATGTATTTCTATACTCATGGCTCAAAGCCAATAATAATAGTATACGATGACAACATAATGGACTTATATATGGACAATTTAAGAACTGGAAGCTCGGATCGAATAAATCCTGACCGATATTTTCATGTGATGAACCAAGGATGGTATGTTTTTACACGTGAAGGTGTTAATGGCCCTTACAACAAGCGCATCGATGCTGAAAACTACCTATCATCAATGCTCAATAATGATGATATCCAATCGATTAAAAATCATGATCATAATAATTCGTGGCGCATGTAAGTTTCGACAGTTTAGCTATTAACAATCATAAAAATTCATATATAATTATTTTATAATAATAATTAAGGATTTTTTATGAAAATTTTAATGTCTATTTTCTTAATAAGCTTGGTGCAGTTCATTAACATGAATACTGCAAATGCTTTATCTTCAAAACGCGCGGCTACAAATATATGGTTACAACAACAACAGAATATTAACCCTAGGCCTTTAGAAATAATTTCAGCACTAAAAAATGAAGCTAAGAATTATGGAATTAAAATTAACCGCTACAGTATTAATGCTACTGATATACTCGTCAACGCAAAAGTTCGCGTAAAATCTAAGGCATATCAATATAAAAGAATCCTCAACACTACTTTTATGTTTGATAATATCGAATTAATTGAAACGAAACGTTCCAAAAAATATTTTCACTTCAATTTAAAGTTAAAAAAAGCAAAAAAAGATAAAAGAGAAAGTTACAGCAAATCAAAACATATTATTTTCAAAAGCAAAACTCAAGTAAAATATGCCGTTATTGATCTAATAAAAAAAATAAAACCAATCGGAAATTTAATCACTTTCTGTCAAACCCCTGCATTAAAAATCAAGCCTGCATATATTGGTTCAAAAGTAAAATTAATTATATATTCATACCATCTAAGGTTTTCAGGGACATTTTCAAAAGTGATAGCGGCGCTTAGTTTTATTTCAAATAATACTAAATACGTATCTACACATAACTTAATATTAAAACCAACAAAGTCTAATTACCAACTTGATGTAGATTTACGTTTCTATCACCAAGGCACTAGACGAAACAGTCTTGACAAAGCTTATGTTTTTGAAAAAGTTACAACCGATAAAATATGTAACTAAGCTCAAATAATCGTTGGTTTTACTAAGAAAAATCACATTATTTTTAGTATTAAACCAACCACTCTTGATCTATAAATAAAACGCTAGTAGTTATCCGTAGAGCGGGTAACAATTTTTCATCGGCATATTGACAACCTGTTTTCCCTGGATCATTTTGACGTTGTTTTGTCATTAACTCAGGACTGTGACCAATACCCTGTAAAATTAAATCAAGCATCGGTTGGTAGCCTGCTTGCCAAGCTTCAATAGATTTAAAACTCTGCTTTAAATTAGCCAACATATCCATTCCTGAAAAATCCAAATCACCCCAGAAATAGCTTGGCCATTCAGATATTACTTCATTGTACCAAAATTGCTTAAATTCTTCTTTCATCGTGAAATTACTGTTATCATCAAAATGAAAAGAAACGCCTGAGTGGCTACGAACTCGTTTAGCACTTAGTTTATTACCATAACTAAATATCAATGCTAAATTTTTCATTTGCTGTGCTATTCCGGCTTTGCCTTTAATGCCTTGAGTATAGCTATCTTGGTTTTCTATAAATAAAATGCCCTCAATTTTTTCTGGCAAATAAACATTAACAACAACTGGTCGAATTGTTAATTTCAACTCTGGATATAATGATTTAATTAAATCTATTTTATTATCCAAAAATTTTGAGTTTCCCCAAAAACATTTAGCACTTAAATTTCGTAACGTTAAACCATCGTCTAAATACATTCTGATTTGAATAAAACCACTTACAATATTATCTTGAGTTTTACCTTTAATAACTACCAGCTTATCGCTTAAACAACGACTATCACCGGTAAACATGCTTTTTTTATTTTCAATCAACGACTGCCATGATTCAAGCAAGGCTTTTTGTGATGGTAGTTTCAACCAAGAACGTAACATATCTTCAGAATCAGTTTGAAAATGCAAGATACCATTAAGATGATTATAATCTAATGTGTTTTGAACTCCTTTATTTTTAAATTCAAATATTTTAAATTTTTTTGTACAAAGTTCATTTAATAAAAACCATGTAGTATCAGCAGTTTCAGCTGAACCATACAATTCAGGTAATATTTTTTTAGTTATTTTAAATTTCAGTGTATTTTTAGATTCATATTTTTTTAAAACTGTTATTAAAAATGTTTTTATATTAGGTTGCTCATCTAACCATGGCGGCTTATCAAGCACCTTCAAATTCCTTCATAAAATCCATTTCAGCCTGATGTTGTTTTATTCTTCGATGATTCGCCCAAAGTGCTTTAATTTTATCTGTATTGCATTCTTTTTTATCAACCCACACTTGAGTTTGTAACTGTCCTCGAAGAATGTCACTAGGACATTTAGCAAATACAAATTCGTTACTAATTAAATCCATGAACGGCCCACTTTTACTCGATGGCATAATAAATATAAGTTGCAAACCAAGACTTTCGGTTAAATAATTAATAACTTCTCGTGAACGTGATTCATCCATCTTAGAAAAAGCTTCATCAACTAACACCATACGTAAATGAGTCGTTCCTTCATTAAAACGCAGTGCCGATGTCACAGCAGCAGCACGAATAATATAAGCAGGTGTTTCAAGTTGGCCACCACTACCAGTGCCATATTCACTTAAAGCAATAGATTCTTTTCCTGCAACATCTTTGTATATTTCATAGTGATTATAATTTCGATAATCTGCAATTCGTTCCAGTTCTTTTAATGCCTTAGTTTCATCTTCTTCTAATAACATAGACAGCAATTTATCTCGAACGAGAGTGGACTTTTCTTTTAGCGGAATTTCAAATAAATCCACATCATCGGTAATGGTTGGTTGTTTAATTACCTCGTCAAAAAAAGTGGCGTATTCTTGATATTCTGGGATGGACTTACTGGCAAATCGAAAACTTTCTTGATCCGCACCAAATTTATGATTTTCAAGTTCTTTATTTAACATAGTAATTTGCTGCTTACCACTACTAACAGCTTGATGAATGGTATGACAAAGATGAGTAACAAAGGCATTATTAAAACTGGATTTTAATTGATGCAGCTGCTCATATTTTTCAACTAAAATATTATTTTTTAATCGATTATAAATTAAATCCAATTGTTTATAGGTATTGCAAATCAATTTGAATAAGACATAATCAGGTTCTACTGAATAATTATCATAAATCAACGTATCGGATGGCATACAGTGTTCATTATGTTGCTGAATCGCTTTAGCAATATCACGTTCAAGTTTTTTAAGCTGTATTCTTACATCTTCATAATTATTATCAAAAAATACTTTATTTAAATTTTTAGCCTCATTTTCAGCATAAATAAGCCTTTGTTCAACATCAAAATCTGACCATAACAGTGCAATTGATCGAAGGCTCTTTTCTTGCTCAACAACGTGTTGTTGAGTTTCATCGTGTAAACTTTCAAGCTTACCACACGCTTTAGTAGCATTATCAATTTTGACAATTAATGCTCCCTTTGCTTGAATCAAATCGGTATATTGTTGCTGTAACTGTCGTTCATTCGACTTAAGTTCATGCAGTTTTTGTTCAAGTTCTTTATGTTCAGATAAATCCAATTGCTCTAATAAATTTTCTACTTTTTGGATATCTCGTAATACAACAATAGTGTCAGATAAGGTTTCAGCATAATTAAGCTTGTTTAACAACCGTACATTATTTTGCAACCGAGTTAATTGTTGCATTTGATCATTGGCTTGTTGCCAATCTTCTATAATTCGTTCTAATTCACGTTGTTTCGCTTTTAGAGCACGTTCTCGAGCATTAGCGCCAAAGACCAAATCACCATCCGGTATATCACAACGCCACATACTGTAACTACCTGCGGCCATACCATCACTGGTTAAACCTCGCCCAGTTGACTTTAGCTCCTGTTCCGAATCAACCATTAATACTGAGCCGTAACTTGCAGTAACATAATGCATAGCCGTGGCATGTGAAAACTCAAGAATTGTAACTATTGAGTTAGCATGCTGACGTAATTTATCACAATCACGTTGCGCCTTCGCGCCTTGAATAATTCGTGCACGATTATCTCTCCCCGGTAGTTCACGAATGATACGAATCGCTTGCGCCTCAAATTCGGCATCCACTAAAATAGAAAAACGAGCCCCTCCCATATACCCTTCGATAGCCATTTGCCAGCGCTCATCAATTACCTCAACATGATCACACAAAACACGAGGATCAGCTTGTGGGTAGGTTTGCTTAATGGCATCAATGGCACGTTGTACAAAACCAGGGTAACTCACCTTTTTTTGTTCTAAACGTTCAATCTCTTTTTGTTTTTGTTCATGTTGATTTTGCAATCGTTTATAACGCGTTTTTGCCGAATGCGACTCACCAGTTAACTGTTCAAAACGACTCAAGCCATCATCAGTTTGATACCAATATTGGTAGCATTGATTATGCAAGCTTTGAGCATGCTGCACTTGCTCTAAATGTTGTTCTATTAATGATAAATCTGAGGTTAAATCTTTTTGTAAAATAGCATTGATATCAACACTTGCTTTAGCACCAATCTTAGTAACCGCCGTTAATAATTTTACACTTTCCATATCACTAAATTGCGGTAATAACTGTTGCATCGCAGCAGTTTGCAATTCATCACGCAGTGAAACAATTTGATTAATATTATGCTGCAACTCCATATCTTGTTGTAATAATATTTTTGCTTTTTCCGTTAAGCTTGCTTGATGTTGTTGCAACTGATGCTCAAAACTGTCTTTTTGTTGTAACGCACTAATTCCTTGGCGCTGCGCCTCTAATTGCAATAGTTGCTCATGAGCTTGCTCTAAATATTGTTGAGCATTTACCGTTTGATTGTCATTTTCATGCAGTTGAGTTTCAAACTGTTGTAGTTTCTTTTTTTCTTTATCATGATTTTTTTGTTGTATTATATTATTGTGTATCGCCAAACTATAATCGAGGACATTAAATTCTATCCATTTTTCAATATATAATAGTGTTTGATTTTCCGCCTGTTGTAAAATATCAATTGATTTAACCAGTTTAAGGGCATCGCGTTCCATTGCATGAATGGTTTTCAACTGTCCAGATATAGAACGAATCGCCTCCCCCAAATCTTTTTTCTCAAGAATTTCCTCTGACACAAACCTATTAATGCTATCCACAGGTTTATAAGCCATAAAACGTGAAAATGCTTTTGCAGCATTCATGGCCTCTTGTTCCGAAACGGAATCATGACTACCTTGTAAGATGCCGTATAACCGCCTTAAATAAGCGCGTTTTTTTGAATCATATTTTTCAACATGCTTTTTACTAAATTCGGCTATTAATAAATTTGTCAGCTTATCCATCGGCACAACGTATTCGCCCGATTTATCTTTACGAACTAAATGGCCAATACCGAAGCCTTTATCATCATCTTGTTCGACACCGACACCCGGTAAAATTAAAAACATTAACTCATCTTGTCGAGCAACCATTTGTTTTGCAGTTAAATCAAGCCACGCACGTATCGCAATAATTGCAGTAAATGGTTCAGCCGTCTCACCTTTGGTTGGATGAAATATCGCCGCAAGATAACCATCGGTGGCATCATTTGGGCGAGCATAACTACCATCATCACACCCCAGAACATATGAAGCCAAGGTCCGCACACGTTTACCACCGCGTCCTCGTTGTGTCGTTTCATCCTGACCAGGATTATATTGAAATAGGTTTTCATGCGCTGCAGTCATAATGGTTTGAATGGCGTCACCCACAGTGGTTTTACCCGAACCACTGCCACCGGATAATAAATTTACCGGCCCCATTTCAAACTCAGTATTGGGTATATTACCCCAATTTACAAAAATGAATTTCTTTAAAAACATTTATTTAATCCAACTCTTCTAAAATAAGGTCATCTGCTTGTGATTCATCAATGTCACGTTTACTCTCAGTCTTGCCAACTGTGTCTGCAGTAGTATTTTCTAATGCAAACAAAGCTTCATCATTCACAAAACTCACTATCATAGGATGAATTCTCAACCAAGACTCGGCTTTTAAAATATCATCTTCAGTTCGATAATCAATTAAGCGAAGTTTTTTGCAACGACTAAATAATTGTCGGCGCTCACTTGGTTTTTCAGGTAAATTTCGACCAATAATATTTTTCATTGCGATACTTATCGCTTCAAAAGATTCCGTTACAAAACCTTTATCATCTACTTTAGCTTCGCGCAACGCGTTATCGTATTGCAAACGTAAAATTAATATTAATGCAACTTCTGTTTGACTAAGACGTGCACGAAGACTACCCGAAAATGCTAAACTATCGGCTTGCTCCATACCGGGAACTTGACTCGATGGCGGATATAAACGTATATATTCAAACCGAGTATCATGAAAAATGCGAACATCAATCAAATTAAGATACTCAGTAACTAAATTTGAAATTCGCAAAAATCGATCATAAAGCTGCTGCTCAATTTGGCTCTCATCCCGACATAATACACTGTAATTTAATAATCGAATTAATAACTCTCGAAATTCATTGATACTAATATTTTCTTTTGTTAATTGCTTTTCTATTATCTCAGATAACATCTTTAAACCTATTCGTTTTTATCTATCAGTTCAATAATAAAATTATCGGTTTTTTTATAAAACTCAGTCTCAGTTGGTAATAATTTATTAGATTCATCGCTAATTTTAAAGCTAAACTCTGATGAGTCACTTCCAGCTGAAGCAATTTCGATGATATGTGCTGCCATCAAAAATTCATTCGCATTATTAACAGGAAGGTGATTACTATGCACTCGCTGTCCTTTTTTGAGAGCAGTTAAAACATAGTTTATTTGCTCTTTATTATTTACCTGAAAGGCCTTTTCTAAGACTTGTTGTATAAAGAGATTTTTACGTGACTCACGATTAACCTCACCTTGAATTTCTACTGCAGTATTCACTAAGCGTTTACGAGTGGTTGTATTAATTTTCAACGTTGCTTCAGGATCAATAAAACCAAATGATAAGCCAGCCATAGCTTCGGCCATAGCGGATAATTTAGCATCCTTATCTAATGTCGACATTTCAATAAAAGATTGACATAGGGCTGATAAACTACCCTGCGCACCATAACTACTGTAACTTAATTGTCGAATAATAATATCTGCCCGTCGTGTAAAACTATGCAGTGCCAATCTAAGTGCAGGCAACATAATTTCACTGGCATTTGACATACGTGCTTCAATGCCATCTAAAATTCGAAGATAAATTGAAGCATTATCCACAGTTCGTAACTCCGGCGCCATTTTACGCAACTCAGCTTCAGCCTTAGCTTTAAAATCATTACGTTTGCGACGTGCTTTGGCAATAATTTGTTGAATTTCTTCACGGTGTTTTTCAACACTATCGGTTGATAACCGAATAGCAAGATCCGGCATGAAACGTCGTTCCATAAAATCAAAAAATTCATCACTGGCTTGTTGAATCACTTGCTGCGCTTCAACTTCTTTGACTAATTGGCGTTTACGTTCATCCAATTCTGAAATGATATCGCTAAAATCACTCACAATACGAGCCGATGCTTCATAAGCATCGAGTAAATCATAAACATCACCAAGATCAATAAAAGATTGCAATGCATTACGGGTATTACGCGTATTTCGGTGCCGTGTTCTAAATCGTGCACCAGCAGTTTCAACCATCGGTTGCGTAAATAAACGACCTATCCGACTAAAACCATAAGTACTTTGTAATGTAGTTTCATCAGCATGGCATTCTAACCAACCATGCTCTTGCAAAAGATTACGAATCCAGTGAGCTTGTTCACGCTCATTTTTACTGGGGGCTAAAAAATCACTAGCATCTTCTTCATCAAGCACTGGTGACCGAGTAATGGCTTCTTGGAAAACTTCGAGTAATTGTTCTTGAGTAAAAGCGTGAGAATAATCAGCTTGTTCACCATACAATCGCCCATAAAGAAGGCGCAAGCATTCCATCACTTGTTCGCGGTATTTACCAAAAAAAGGCCGAAAAAAATGTTTGCGATTATCAATAAAAAACATAACTTATTATACAAGTAATCGCTATTTTATTGGACTGAATTCAACGCATAATTGATAGGACGAAAAAGAAAAGTTTGAATAATAATGGTGCCCGGGGCCGGAATCGAACCGGCACGGTGTTGCCACCGCAAGATTTTAAGTCTTGTGCGTCTACCAATTTCGCCACCCGGGCTAACAGATGGAGGCGGAACCCGGAGTCGAACCGAGGTAGATGGATTTGCAATCCACTGCATAGCCACTTTGCTATTCCGCCAAATTTGTTGTCATAGTTTATCACTATATTAACTATCTATCTTGCGATAGTTTGCTCGTGACTGTATTAATTTAACTATTTGCCATTTACTATGCCAACATAAAAAAACCCTGAAACGAATTCAGGGCATTTCGATCCATTTAAATATGGAGCGGGAAACGAGATTCGAACTCGCGACCCCGACCTTGGCAAGGTCGTGCTCTACCAGCTGAGCTATTCCC
>VAPM010073936.1_pt1 | contig 20061 bp, 18 predicted proteins | sample 3395091 | NCBI WGS metagenome assembly VAPM01 (sample SAMN08290445, study PRJNA428436) | hydrothermal vent metagenome | isolation source: Deep-sea hydrothermal vent chimney 3 | place: Pacific Ocean: Juan De Fuca Ridge | reverse complement strand
GCCGATCTCCTCTTCGCCATGACCGCCAGGTACGGCCTCCCCTACTTCCAGAACTTCATCAACTCGGACCTCTCCCCCGACATGGTCCGCTCCATGTGCTGTCGTCTTCAGCTCGACCTGAGGGAGCTCCTCAAGCGAGGCAACGGCCTGTTCGGCTCTGCAGAACAGACCGGTTCCCTTGGAGTGGTCACCATCAACTGTGCTCGTCTCGGCCATACCCATCGCGGTGACGAAACCGGGTTGTATCGACGTCTCGACGAACTGCTGGAGATCGCACGCGACAGCCTCGAGATCAAACGCCTCGTCATCCAGGAGCACATGGATGCAGGCCTGTTCCCGTTCACGAAACGCTACCTCGGCACACTGCGCAACCATTTCAGCACCATCGGTGTGAACGGTATCAACGAGATGATCCGCAACTTCACGGCCGATACACACGACATCACCACACCGTGGGGCAGGGAGTTCGCCGCTCACCTACTCGATCACATCCGCGGATGCATGGTGGAGTTCCAGGAGGAGACCGGCCACATGTACAACCTGGAGGCCACACCTGCTGAGGGAACTACCTATCGGTTCGCACGTGAGGACAAACGGCGTTTCCCCGGCATCATTCAGGCCGGCACCCAGGAAGCCCCGTACTACACCAATTCGTCCCAACTTCCCGCAGGACGCACCGACGATCCCTTCCAGGCACTCGCCGAACAGGAGGAGCTCCAGTCCAAGTACACAGGCGGCACCGTGTTGCACCTCTACATGTCGGAGCACATCAGCTCTCCTGAGGCCTGCAAGCGGTTGGTGCGCCGGGCCCTGACCAACTTCTCCCTGCCCTACATCACGGTCACGCCGGTCTTCTCGGTGTGCCCGCACCACGGGTACCTCGCGGGGGAACACGAGTTCTGTCCAAAGTGTGATGACGAGTTGATCGCACGTAAGAAAGGAGCGTGATCCATGTACAACGATGCCATGGACCTGAAAGATGAGGAGCGCACTCGCTGTGAGATCTGGACGAGGGTGATGGGGTATCACCGACCGGTCTCCGCGTTCAACGCAGGGAAGCAGTCCGAACATCGCGAGCGGGTGCACTTCCAGGAACCGGCACAGAGCTCGGGCAGTCGACCAGGCGAGTGACCACTGCAGCACTTCGTGTCGGTGGGATCACTCCGATGACCACCATCGACTACCCCGGTGAGCTGTCGGCTGTGGTGTACTGCCAGGGATGTCCCTGGCAGTGCACCTACTGCCACAACGTTGCTCTCCAACCCCACGGTGCGGGGACGACCCGGTGGAGCGACGTGAAGGCGTTTCTCTCGCAGCGCACAGGCCTCCTCGATGCTGTGGTCTTCAGCGGTGGTGAGCCGCTTTCGCAGATGGCAGCACTCACGGCGGCGGTGGACGACGTCCACGAGATCGGATTCAAGGTCGGCCTTCACACGGCGGGTCCGTATCCGGGACGGTTACGTCGCATCCTCGATGTCGTCGACTGGGTTGGACTCGACATCAAGGCTCTCCCGGAGGACTACGCGGCCGTGACCGGGATCCGGGGGTCGGGGGGCCCGGCGTGGGAGAGTCTCGACGTGCTGCTCGAGTCGGGGGTCGATCATCAGGTTCGTACGACGCCCGCCATCGGGTTCGACGATGCCGGCTACCTCGATGCCCTCACCCGTCGACTCGAGGCACGCGGCGTTGAACGCCACGTGATCCAAGTCCGACGAGATATGTCAGTACCCGACGACGCGGCCGGCGAGAACATCGTACGTATTGCGTAGTACGACGGCGAAGCCGTCCCTCACCTCGTCCCCATAGGTGGGGCCTTCTTCGTGGCTCGCTTCTTGGGCTTCTGCCTTGCAGACAACGGTTCGGTGTCCCGCAGTTCGTCGAATGATGCCTGCAGGTGCCGTGCGAGGGCTTCGCGATCGTCGATCACGTCACGGGCCATGTTGATCCCGATATCGATCGATCCGTTCAACGAGAACATCGCGATGCCGGCTCCGTGACTCTGCCAGAGGGGCACGAGCGGATACGTGGCAAGCATCTGGGAACCTGCCATGAACAGTGGGAACTGGGGCCCAGGCACGTTCGTCACCGTCATGTTGAACGGGCGTGCTCTCGCCCCGAGTCTCGCTGCGAGCGAAACCAGGGTTGCGGGGGCTCCCGTCGATACAGAGACCAGGGTCGATGCACCGAGTGCCTGGTCCGTGTCCTTGAGGTTCTTGGTCGCGGTCTTGACTTCCTGTATCCGTTTCGCCGGGTCTGGCTCCCCGACCGGAAGCGCCATCAGCCACATCGCTACCTTGTTTCCGAGCGTGCCCTGTTCGTCCTTCGTGCGCACGGATACGGGGGCCATGATCCGGAACTCGGTCTCTGCAATCTCCTCCCCGGACATCCCCCCGACCTCGATCAGGTACGAACGGACTGCGCCCGCAACGACCGCGAGCATGGTGTCGTTGACGGTCACACCATGGGCGTCCTTGATCGCCTTGACCTCCGCGAGGGGCAGTTCGAGCCAGTCGAACATCCGGGCTGGACCGATGTCGCCATTGAGTGGCGTCTTGTCCGTGGGTGTCAACCATCCCGATGACAAGGATGCGGATGCTGCCTTGAGGCGTCTCCTCCAGTCCTCGGCCACGTCTCCGACCCCCGTCATGAGCTTGGAGACATCAGAGAGGCCCGCGACGAACGATGAGATGGACCTCGAGACCTCACGCACAGCGAGCTCTGTTCCGTTCGGTGCGGGCCGGGGCTTCCACGGCTTCGGCTCGACCAGAGTGACATCGGGTGTGAAATCGAGGATCACCGCCATCAGATCGATGCCGGACATCCCGTCGATCATGCAGTGGTGGATCTTCGTGACGATCGCGAACCCTCCACCTTCGAGCCCCTCGACGACGTTGAGCTCCCACAATGGCCGTGACCGGTCCAGCCCCTGGGACATCAACAGCCCGGCAAGGGACTTCAGCTGATCCGGTGTGCCGGGATGAGGAAGGGCAACGTGACGTACGTGGTAGTCCAGGTGGAAGTGCTCATCGTCGACCCACACAGGGTGGCCCTCGATCGGCACGGTTGCGAGTCTCTGACGGTACCGCGGGATCTGATCGAGCCTCGAGACGATGATCGACCTGATCGTGTCGATGTCGACACCGTCGTCATCCGAGTAGTCGCCGGGCCCAAAGACGGCGACCGCTCCAACGTGCATGTGGGTCGCTCTCGACTCGAGTGCCAGGAACGACGCATCGAGGTTCGAGAGACGTTCGTAGTGGACGGTCATAGGTCAACCCCCTCGACGTCGGCAACCGCTCCCACGTCCGGAGCTCCGAGTACCTCAAGACTATCGCACAGATCGTTGGGCAGAGGAGCGATCGTATCCATGGCCTCGCCGGTCATGGGGTGGGTGAAGGACAACTGGCGGGCGTGGAGCCATGGACGCCCCGGATCGCCGACGACTCCTCGTCGGCCGTACGCGACGTCACCGATGATCGGCGTACCGATCGCCTGCATGTGGACGCGGATCTGATGGGTGCGACCGGTTTCGAGATCGATCGAAAGCAGCGCTGCGTTGCGATCGGTCCATTGAGCGAGCCTTCGGTAATGGGTCACCGCCGGACGCCCCGACCGACTGACACCCATCCTGGTCGGGTTGGAAGGGTCCCGCCCGATAGGTGCCTCGACGGTCCCCGTCGTGTTCGTGAACGTTCCCGATACGAGGGACAGGTACCGGCGAGAGATCGCCCGGTCGCGCATCATCTCGACGAGGCGCCCGTACGCTGCGTCGGTCCTCGCAACGACCAGCAATCCCGATGTATCGCGATCGAGCCGATGGACGATGCCCCAACGATCCTCCTGACCAACGCCTTCGATATCGGGGAACCGTGCAAGAAGTCCGTTGGCGAGTGTTCCCGTCGCACTACCGGACCCGGGATGGACAACGACACCGATCGGCTTGTCCACGATGATGACGTCTCGATCCTCGTAGACGACCGCAAAGGGAACGTCCTCCTCGGGTTCGAGCTTCACCGCCCGGTCGGGTACGTCGACGATGAGCGTCGACCCTGCTGCGAATCGATCCCCAGGTTTGACGGGAACGCCGTCGTGGGTGGCACCGGATGCATCGATGATCTCCCGAACACGATTGCGAGACAGGCTCAGCTCGGAAGCGATCACCCGATCGATCCGCAACCCGTCGAGATCGAGCGGGACCACGACGCGTCGCTCGCTCATGATCGACGCACGAACGCGGCGTAGAGCAGAAGAGCTACGCCGACGTTGATGAACACGTCTGCGGCGTTGAACACCGCAAAGAACTGGACATCGATCCAGTCGACGACGGCGCCATCGAGAATGCCGGCACCTCGAAACACACGATCGATGAGGTTGCCGATCGATCCACCGAGGACGAGGCCGAGGGCGATGGCCTCGATCCGCCTCGACGCGTCGCCGAGCATGTACATGATCAGGCCGATCACCCCGAACGCGATGATCGCGATGATGACGCCACCGTTGGAGAACAACGAGAAGCTCGCCCCCGTATTGAACGTCAAGCGGAGCCGGAACACGTCTTGGATGATGACGATGGGACCGTCGGCGAGTTCGTTGAGCGCCCACGCCTTCGTGAGCTGATCGAAAACAGCGACCAGGACGCCGATCGTGATGGCGAGCTGACGGTTGCTCAGTTTCGCTTTGCTGCCTCGACCGTCATCGTCGCGTACGGAATCGCTTCCAGTCTCGCCACCGGTATCGGTTCGCCTGTCACTTCGCATATACCGTAGAGGCCCTTCTCCATGCGGTCTTGAGCGTGGATGACCGCGTCGAGGAGAGCACGGGCGTTCTCCACCATGGATCGATCTGTCTCGAGATCGACAGCGATCGCTCCCCCGTCAACGTTGTCTGGATCCGGGCTGCGATCGGCCGAACCTTCAGCGAGCACCGCGAGTTCTCGGTCGCGCTCGTGATCACTGATGATCTTCTCGAGTCGGTCACGTTCGTCCTGGAGTTTTCGCTCCAGTTTCTTGAGTGTCGACGCGGCTAGCTGTCTGGCCATGCACCCTCCTGAAGGCCAGAATGTAGCAGCCGCCGGGAGTTGTTCATGTTTCTTCGATCAGCCTTCTCGCCGCTGCTTGCACACCGACGCCCCAGACCTCGACGGTCTTGGCACGCGAGCTGTGGCCCGAGACCACTTCGGCACGGCTTCCTCCCGTCTCGTTGCGGACCAACGCGGCAACAGCTGCGTTCGCTTTTCCCCGCTCGGGCGGAGCCGTCACCCGAACCTTGACACGATCTCCGTGAATGCCGACCACACCGCTACGGGACGCGTTCGCAACGACGAGGACGTCGATGAGGACCGACGTTCCGGTCGATCGGAGCGGTGAGTCATCCATGTCGGAAGCGTAGCGGTCACAGTCGCCTCTCAGAGTGGCTAGCCTCCCCGTACGCATGGACGGGGACACGACCGTTCGAGATGTGGATCACAGCGAGCTTGGGTTGGTGAGAGCCTTGCAGCCACACCGGACGCGACATCACCCCCGAGCAGCGGGAGGAAACCGAGAGGGAGTAGAACCCGCCGTCGATCCACGAAACGGATGAACGAAGCGGCCGGTGAACACCGGCAAGCCGGGTGGTACCGCGGGTCCCCCGTCCCGGCACCGAGAGGTGACGAGACAAGGACGAACCGTGGCATCACAGAGCGCATTCCCCAAGGTCGGCCCCCACGTCGACTTCCCCGAACTCGACGACCGGATACTGGACTTTTGGGACTCCATCGACGCGTTCGCGACATCCATCGAATCGCGAAGCGCCGACTCCGAGTACACCTTCTACGACGGTCCCCCCTTTGCTACCGGATCGCCTCACTACGGGCACATCCTCCAGGGGATCATCAAGGACATCGTCCCGCGGTACTGGACCATGCGCGGGTACCGGGTCGAGCGTCGGTTCGGCTGGGACACACACGGCCTTCCCGTCGAGATGGAGGTCGAGAAACAACTCGGTGTCTCCGGGCCACGCGAGATCGCAGAACTTGGCATCGACACGTTCAACGAGGCGTGCCGTGTGATGGTCAACAACACGACTGAGGACTGGTACGACATCACGAGGCGTATCGGGCGCTGGGTCGATTTCGACAACGACTACAAGACGATGGACACCGACTTCATGGAGTCCGTGTGGTGGGTGTTCAAGGAACTCTGGGATCGCGGGTACATCTACCAGGACTTCAAGGTGCTTCCCTACTCATACGGGGCAACGACACCCTTGTCGAACTTCGAGGCGAACCTCGACTATCGCGACGTCGATGATCCTGCCATCACCGTTCGTGTGCGCGTCACCGACGCCAGCGGCCCGGTTGCTGTTGGCGATTGGCTCGTGTTCTGGACGACGACACCATGGACCGTTCCCTCCAACCTGGCCATCGCCGTTGGAGAGGACATCGAGTACGCACGCGTATCGGTGCCACAGGATGATCGCCGCTACTGGGTGGCAAGCGATCTCGTCGCTACCGTCTTCGGTGAGGATGTATCGATCGATACGACGGCGCCCGGCAGAGACCTGGTCGGCACGGTGTACGAGCCTCCGTTCGACTACTTCACCTCTGAACGTGCCGATGGTGCATTCAACGTGATCACCTCACCCGAGGTCACGACCGTCGAAGGGACCGGCCTCGTCCACATGGCGCCTGCGTACGGTGAGGCCGACTTCCTTGCGATGCAGGCCGCCGGGATCACCTCACTCGTCGACCCGGTCGATGCCGAAGCGCGCTTCACCGATGAGGTCCCCGAGGTTGCAGGCGTCAACGTCAAGGACGCGGATGCCAGGCTGATGGACCTCCTCGACGAACGAGGTGCTCTCGTACGTCGCTCCACGCTGAGGCACTCGTACCCCTTCTGCTGGAGGACCGGAACACCGCTCATCTACAAGGCGATCCCGACCTGGTTCGTGGCCGTCGAGAAGTTCCGAGACCGCATGGTCGAGGTGAACCGGGACATCCTGTGGGTGCCCACCGCCATTGGAGAGAAGAGGTTCGGGAACTGGCTCGAAGGTGCACGTGACTGGGCGATCTCACGGAACCGCTACTGGGGATCGTGCATCCCGGTGTGGGAGTGCGATCGGTGCGACGAACAGATCGCTGTGGGCTCTCGTGAGCAGCTGTTCGATCTGTCTGGCACGATGCTCGACGATCTCCATAAGCACGTCGTCGATCTCGTCACGTTCCCGTGTGCGACCTGTGGCGGGACCATGACGAGGATCCCTGAGGTCCTCGACTGCTGGTTCGAGAGCGGCTCGATGCCCTTCGCCCAGATCCACTACCCGTTCGAGAACGAGGCACGCTTCGAGAACCGCTTTCCAGCAGACTTCATCGCTGAGGGTCTCGATCAGACGCGTGGATGGTTCTATACGCTGCTCGTCCTGTCGACGGCGATCCGCGACGAGGCACCGTTCCAGAACTGCATCGTCACCGGCATGGTTCTCGCTGAAGACGGCCGCAAGATGTCCAAATCACTCAAGAACTACCCGGATCCATCCCACGTGATCGACGCCTTCGGCGCCGATGCCCTCCGTGCCTATCTGATCAACTCACCGATCGTGCGCGGCGAGCCGCTGCGCTTCTCCGAGGCCGGTGTGCGCGAGGTCATTCGCACCGTCCTGTTGCCACTGTGGAACTCGTACTCGTTCTTTGCGACGTACGCCGATGCCGACGGTCTCACGGCACACGACCTCGCCACGGCTCCCCCGCTCGCCGAGCGGCCAGAGATCGATCGCTGGGTCGTCTCGGTGCTCCAATCCCTGATCGGGAGTGTGAACGAGGAGATGGAGGCGTACCGCCTCTACGCGGTCGTACCACCGATCATTGGATTCGTCGGCGATCTCACGAACTGGTACATACGACGTTCCCGGCGCCGCTTCTGGTCCCGACGCGACAGCGACGACATCGTCGACAAGATGGCTGCGTTCGCAACGCTCTACGAGGTACTCACCACCTTCGCAGCAGTTGCCGCTCCGATACTGCCGTTCATCACCGAGGAGATGTACCAGGGCCTCGTCCGCTCGGTCGACCCGGACGCTCCCGCCAGTGTCCACCACACCGACTACCCGGTCGCCGATCACACGTCGATCGACGCCGAACTCGAGTCTGGGATGTCCATCGTTCGCACCGTCGTCAACCTCGGACGCGGTCTGCGCAAGCGCCACGACCTCCGCGTCCGTCAACCCCTCCACACAGTGACGATCGTGACGCGATCTGAGGAAGTGAAGCGAGCCGTTGAAAGCCACAGCGCGCTGATCACCGACGAGCTCAACGTGCGAACCGTCGAGGTCCATAGCGACGAAGCAGGACTCGTCGATCTCGAAGCCAAGGCGAACTTCAAAGTCCTCGGCCCGAAACTCGGGAAGGACATGAAGACGGTTGCCTCCGCTATCGCTGAACTCGGGCACGAAGCGATCGCAGCTCTCCTCGACGGTGGCACCACCGACGCGGGGGGAGTCACCGTCACACAGGACGACCTCATCGTGGCCCGCACGCCGCGCGAAGGCACGGTCGTCGCTTCCGAAGGACCGATATCGGTCGCCCTCGACACGAGACTCGACGACGATCTACGCATCGAGGGTCTCGCGAGGGAACTGGTCAACCGCGTTCAGGGGCTGAGACGGTCCCATGGTCTCGACGTCACCGACCGGATCGTCCTGCGATGGAACTGTCCCGACGACAACATCGCCGAGGCGTTCTCCAGGCACGAGTCCTTCATCGCAGGCGAGGTACTGGCTACAGAGATCGTCGCCGACGCGTCCGGTGGCACAGAGCGCGTCGATATCGCCGGTTCCAGCGTCGGTCTCGGTATCGACAGGATCGAGTGACGCCTCGTCGTGTCAGCGGAGAAGGTTCGAGAGGATCTGAAGACCGAAGATGAGGATCAGTGGAGACAGATCGAGTGCCCCGCCGCCCATCCGTAGCGGAGGAACCACGGCGCGAATTGGCCGGAGGATCGGCTCGATCATCCGTGAAAGGAAGTCATACGCCTTGCGGATCGGGTGATCCCACGGCACGCGACCGAACACGACGATGTACGACAGGACAATCCACGCCAGCAGCGCAAGCGAGAGCAGTTGGATCAGTGATCGGAGGAGACTCACGTCAGATCGACTGGGCGAAGAGACCGAGACGCGCGAGTCGCTCCTGCTCACCGACACCGAGAGAAACACCCGTCGGTGTCACGAGGATGACCCCCTGGGTCGTCTTGGACATCTTGCCGTCGAGCGCGTAGGTGAGACCTGATGCGAAATCGACGATCCTGCGGACCATCTCTGGTTCCGTACTTCTCAGATCGAGCACGACGGTGCGTCCGGCCCGGATCGAGTCTGCAAGCGTCTGGGCATCAGAGAAGTTCCGGGCGATGATGATCTGGGACTCGGGCTCCGAACGGCGCACCGGCACTTCGGCGGTCGACATCGAACCTGCGTTGGGGTGAATGAGGACACCTGCTTCCGCATGCTTTCGATCGCCAGACACCTGACGCGCCGTCGATGCGGGCGGTTCGACACGTCGCCCAGACACCGGGACGGTGCCGGGGGGCCGAACCGACGCGGTCGCAGACTCGTAGGGTTCCGGGGCCCTTGGCGGAGGCGCTTGAGGCGTAGTCGAGCGTGTGTCGACGACAGGAGCAGCTGTGTCTGCACCTTGCTCCTCGTCGTCGACGAGCCCGAGATAGAAGAGCGTCTTGTTCCAGATTGATGCCATTGCGTCGTTCCCACGTGTCGTCAGTGCCGGGCGGTGTTCGTACCCTCAAAGATAGCCCTTCCCACGCGAATGGTGGTGGCACCCTCCGCTATGGCGACCTCGAAGTCGTTCGTCATGCCCATCGAACACACATCGATGAGTGGCGACTCCTCACGATAGCGTTCGAAGATCCCTCGCAACAGGGCGAACCACGGCGCTGACTCTGCGGGGTCTTCGACGAGCGGCGGGATGGCCATGACACCGCGGACATCGACACCGATCTCGAGGACACCTGCGAGTACCTCGTCTGCGCTCTGTGGATCGAACCCGACCTTCTGAGGTTCACCGGCGAGATTGAACTGAACGAGCGCTGGGCCGCCGTGCACGGCAACCCAACGCTCGGCAAGGGACAAGCGATCGAGTGAGTGGAGCAGCCCGACATGGGCAGCCACGTACCGGGCCTTGCGAGACTGCAACGGGCCTATGAAGTGCCACGTGATGTCATCGGGGAAGTCCGCTTCGACTCTCGCTCTGAGGCCCTGCTGACGGTTCTCCCCGAAGATCCTCTCCCCCGACCGATAGACGCTGAGAACCTCCTCGTTGGATCGCATCTTGGAAACCACTACCAGATCGATCTCGTCGGCGTTGCGACCGGCGCGCTCGGCAGCGGCCACCATCCTCCGACGAACCGTGTTCAGCCCTGGGGAATCCATACGATCGTCACCTGCCTTTCCGACGTACCATCTTCACGATACGACGCCATCGATGGGTCGTCGTGGGTACAGCAGCCGATATCGATCACGTCGACATCGCCGAGCTGCGATCGGATCGCGCCAGAGAGTTCCACACTCAACGTTCCAGATCTCGTCCGGGATGGGAACCCTCCCACAGCTTCGATCACCTCTGGGCCAACCTCGTAGCAGCACGATCCGATATGGGGACCGAGGATCGCTACGGTCGGTGTGTCCCCGAGAGCATGCATCCGGTCGATCGTAGCCGGGACGACTCCTCGGGCAACTCCTCTCCATCCTGCGTGTGCAACAGCGCGTGTCACCTCGCCGAGCAGGACGACGGGTACGCAGTCTGCTGTGGCGATAGCGATCGGCAGTCCGATCGCCGCAGTGACGAGAGCGTCTGCCTCACCGTAGAGGCTGGCTTCTGATGCTTGCACCACGCGTGTCCCGTGGACCTGGTCGATCGTCGCCCAATCCTGTGAGATACCGAGTTCTGCGGAGATTGCCGAACGTGCAGCTTCGTCGCGACGCCCATCCCCGAGGGCTCTCGTACCGAAGACAACCCCCCCGATACCGGGAGGTAGGATCATCCCTGGACGAATCCTGGGATGTCCATCTCGTCCGTTCCACGGTCGTCACCCGACATCGGAGCGTCATCATCCCTCAAGATGGAAGGCCGCGAACGCGGTGTCGAACTCGGGGTCGTCGGCGAAAACGAGCCTCTCCGATCATGGTCGAAACCGGCAGCGATGACGGTTACCCGCATCTCGTCGCCGAGCGTGTCGTCGATCACTGCACCGAAGATGATGTTCGCGTCGGCATCCGAGTGGTCCGAGATGAGAGTCGCTGCCGTGTTGACCTCGTGCAGCGTCATGTCTCGTGGGCCTGCAATGGACAACAGCACGCCGCGTGCCCCCTCCATCGAGGTCTCGAGGAGGGGACTCGAGATCGCCTTCTCGGCCGCCTGCTGTGAGCGTGAGTCCCCGGTCGAGACACCGATGCCCATCACAGCAGAGCCTGCGTCCGACATCACCGCCTGGACATCGGCGAAGTCGACGTTGATCAGACCCGGGGTCGTGATGAGCTCGGTGATCCCTTTGACACCCGACGTCAGCACCTCATCGGCCATGCGGAAAGCATCCGTGATGGGTGTGTTCGGGTCTGCGATCTCGAGGAGCCGCTCGTTGGGGATGATGATCAACGTATCGACCGCAGCTTTGAGTCCCTGGATGCCCTGTTCGGCTTGAACACTTCGACGGCGCCCTTCGAACCCGAACGGGCGCGTCACCACTCCGACAGTCAATGCGCCGATCGATCGTGCGACCTCAGCAACAACGGGTGCGCCACCGGTCCCGGTGCCCCCACCTTCCCCCGCGGTGATGAACACCATGTCTGCGCCCTCGAGGGCATCTTCGATCTCGTCACGGTGATCTTCTGCAGCCCCCCGGCCGATCTCGGGGTTGGCTCCAGCACCGAGGCCGCGGGTCGATTCGCGTCCGATGTCGAGTTTCACATCTGCGTCGGACATCAAGAGTGCCTGGGCGTCCGTGTTGATCGCGATGAACTCGACACCGCCGACGCCCTCTTCGATCATGCGGTTCACGGCGTTTACACCGCCGCCACCGACACCGACGACCTTGATCACCGCGAGATACGTGTTCGGCGGTCTGCTCGAATCTGTCATCTTCTCCATCCCTCCCCAGGAAGGTTCATCGCAACCTTAGTCGCCAGGTCGAGGTATCCGGGGCGCTTATTGCTCACCCTCTAGCTGAGGTTGAGGGTTGGTGACAGCGGGACGTAGCGGTGCGATCAGGTCGATGGAGACGCCCTCTGCCAGACCGCTGTCGATGAGGGTCCCGAGTACCGTCGCCTTCGCCTCGAGGTCGACCGGACGCCCGAGGCGAACCCTGTGTCCTGCGACCACGGCGAACAACCCATCTCCGTCGCGCACGAGCACGGTCCCCGCTCTCAGATCGGGACGGAGGGCAGCGATGAACACCATCGAACCGGCGACGAACGGGTCGTCTATCGAGGATCCGGGGACGACGCTTCCCACGTCGATGTCGACGATCGCGCTGTCCGGCGAGACTCCCACCACTTCCTCGAGAACCGTTGCCTCCTCAGACACCAGCACCCACGTGTCTCCAGAGCGCACTGGTGCCACGGGGACGTGCTCGGTGACCGTGATGACGATCGAGCCCGGCCACGCCAGTGCGACATCGACAGACGCCACCCACGAATCTGCCGCAACTGCTCTCTCGATGGTTGAGGCTCGCACGTCGATCGTCGGTGTTCCCACACCGACTCCGAGAGCGTTGAGGACTGCGCCGGGGTCAGAGCGTTCTGCCCCGGTGATCTCGACGGTCGAGATCGAAAGAAGCGGGCTGCGGATCAGCCAGAAACCGAACGCGGTGACCGCTACCAGCACGATGGCAAGCAGAATCCACCGCAGCCTACGACGGGCCCGATCCTCAGATACGCTTCGGCGGCGCTCGGCAACACGGGGCTCCATCGTGGTCACGATGCCTCCCCTTCTCCGGCGAACTCACCGAGAAACTTGATCTCCGGTTCGAGATCGATGTCGGCCCTCTCGCGAACGATGGCTCTGATGCGCTCCACGAAGGAGAAGATATCGTCGGCTGTGGCGTCGCCGCTGGCAACGAGGAAGTTCGCGTGGACGGGCGATACACGAACCGGCCCGAAACGCTTCCCCTTCAGCCCGACACGTTCGATGATCGCCCCGGCGAAGTCACCATCAGGGTTCTTGAACACGCTTCCGGCGTTGAGGGTTCCACCGGGCTGGTTCGCCTTTCGCCATCGCGTGATCTCGCGAATCTCGTCTTCGAGGACGTCGGCGTCTGCCTCCGTGGTCGCGAACGTCGCCTGGACGACGATGTCTGGATCGACGAGGTTCGAACACCGATAGCCCAGCTCGAGGTCCCGGGGTGTCGAGCGCGTCAACTGCCGTGTCGTTGCGTCCAGGATCAGCGCGTGGCGCATCACATGAGCGGTATCGGAACCGTGACCCCCTGCGTTCATGCGAACGGCTCCCCCGACACTTCCAGGGATACCGACGAAGAAGCCAAGTCCCCCGCGTCCCCAACTGGCAGCGAGGCGCGCGACCTTTGGAAGCGCAGCCCCTCCGCCCGCCGTCACGTCTCCATCGTCTCCGACAGACACCGCTTGAAACGATCGACCGAGCTTGATGACGAGGCCGTCGATGCCCCTCTCGGAGACCACGACGTTACTTCCCCTCCCGAGCACGACGACGCTGGTATCGGGAGGTGCGAGCGAGAGCACCTCGCGCAGTTCACCAAGATCCCCAGGCTCGGCGAAGAAACGTGCGGTGCCACCGACCTTGTACGTCGTGAACGGTGCGAGCTGAACGTTGTCCCGCACGCTCGGGTGATCGATCATCGCTGTGCCTCGATGGCGAGCGCGACCTCTCTGGCGATCGATGTGATGTCCCCTGCTCCGAGGAGCAAAACTGTGTCACCCGGCTCCACAAGGTCGGAAACGACAGCTGCGACATCGGTGATCCTCGGCACGAACTGAACCTCACCTCCTGCAGCATCTGTCGCCTGAACGACGAGTCGGCCGCTGACTCCGATGATCGGCTGCTCACCTGCCGCATAGATGTCGGTCACGATGACGGCGTCGGCGAGGGCGAGGGGGGCACCGAAGTCGGGGGCGAGGTCAGCCGTCCTCGTGTACCGGTGCGGTTGGAACACGACGATGACCCGACCCTGGGAGCCAACCGACGCGGCGGCGATCGTTGCAGCTACCTCTGTTGGATGGTGGGCGTAGTCGTCGACGATCGTGACGTCACGGACCTTGGCCTTGATCTCATAGCGTCGTCGCACACCGCTGAACCCACGAAGAGCGGCCGCAGCCGTGTCGAGATCGACGCCGAGTTCTGCGAGGAGTGCCAGCACCCCGGCCGCGTTGGCTGCCAGGTGTTCACCCGGTTTTGGAAGTGTCACAGGCGTTGCTCCGCCCGGTCCCATCAGCGTGAACGTCACGCCGCCGTCGATGTGGTCGAGTCCGGTGATACGCCAAACAGCGTCCTGGGAGAAACCGTACGTGATGATCGGCGTCCGCTGTGCGAGCCTGCGAACCCCGGCGTCGTCGATACATCCGATCGTTGGACCCGGTACGCGGTCGGCTACCTGGGCAAAGGCGTCCTCGAGTGCGGCGACCGTTCCGTAGTGGTCGAGATGGTCGGACTCGATGTTGGTGACGAGAATCGCATCGAGGTCGAGATGCCTGAAGGTTCCGAACGCTTCGTCGGCCTCGAGCAGGAAGAGATCCTCTGATCCGAGAGAAGCACCGGTGTTCATCCCGACCATCTCTCCTCCCACGAGGAACGTCGGATCCTTGCCTGACCCGCGCATCGCCGTTACCGCAAGAGCTGTCGAGGTCGTCTTCCCATGGGTACCGGCGAACCCGATCGTGGTCTGACGGCTCGACAGGGCGCTCAGCAGCGCGGGGCGCCGCCATACGTCGATCCCGGAGGTTCTCGCAGCACGGAGCTCTGGATCCGAATCTGGCACCGCAGACGACGCTATGACGAGGTCGACACCCTCGATCCGATCGGGCCGGTGCCCGACCCAGATGTCGACGTCGACATCGCGCAGCGTGTCGAGCATGTAGCCGGGCTTCATGTCGGACCCGGACACATCGTGCCCGAGCTGACTGAGCAGCTTCGCCAGCCCCGACATTCCGGCGCCTCCGGCTCCAACGATGTGGACTCTGTGCGGGATGTTCCTGTCGTCAAGCACCCTGGACCTCCAACACGCGATCTGCAACGCGACTGGCAGCCGTCAGATGCGGCGCGTTCTCGAGCCTTGCACGCATCTCGCTCAACCGGCCGCGGTCCCCAAGGAGCGACAGCACCGTGGAAATGATCTCATCGGCACGCTCTTGATCGATCACGAACGCACCGCCGAGACCGACGACGTCCGTGGCGTTGATGCCTTGATAGCCACCGCCTGCGGGCAGTGGGATGATCACCGCCGGCGTGCGCGTGGCGTGCAGCTCGGCAACAGTGAGCGCGCCGCCGCGGGACAGGACGAGGTCGGCAGCTGCGTACAACCGGGGCATGTCGTTCTCGTAGCCTCGCACCACCCATCCCTCGACTCCGAGAGCCTGGGCGCCGACGAGTTCCTCGTGGGTCGGGCCGGTGATGTGGAGTATCTCGAAGGAGCGGTCGGACGAGGACGCGAGACGATGGGCGATCTCGTTGAGGGCACTCGCACCGAGACTCCCCCCGATGACTCCGAGCACGGTCGCATCCGAGTCGAGGCCATAGTGTTCCCGGGCCGAGCCGCGCAACGCGTCTCGATCGAACGTGTTGAAGGCACTGCGCAGTGGGCTCCCGATGACGGCTGCACCGGGGAGCTTGGCAAGGGCGGGCTCGAACGCCACGAACACCGTGTCTGCGCCCCGAGCGGCGAGACGGTTCGCTACGCCAGGAACAGCGTTCGCCTCGTGGATGATGAGCGGGATGCCGGTCTTCCTCGCTGCGAGTGCCGCAGGTCCCGACACGTAACCACCGAAGATGACCATCGAGCGAACACCGCGTGCCACGATCGACTCCGCGATGATGTCCCGGGCGGTCCTGACCTTGAACGGGAGTTTCAGGTTGTCGATCGACATCGATCGGCGGATCCCATGGATGTCGACGCTCACGAACGGGTACCCCGCTTCGGGGACCACCGTGGCCTCCATGCGATCTCCGCCGAAGAAGATGACATCATCGCGTGCGGTCCCGCGTGAGACGATCTCATCGGCGACGGCGAGTGCAGGGTAGACGTGCCCCCCGGATCCGGCGGCCGCGATGCCGACGCTCACTCTTTCGCACCCGACTCGTTCGCTCGAGCAATGCTGAGGAGTACTCCTATCGCGAACAGGTTGACGAGCATGGCGTTTCCGCCACTCGAGATGAACGGGAGCGGTACACCGGTGATCGGAAGCACGGCAACGACACCTCCGATGTTGACGAGGGCCTGGATACTGAGCCAAGCGACGATCCCGATCGCAAGAAGCCTGCCGAAGACGTCCGGGGCGCGAAACGCTATGGACACCCCGACCGCGGCGAGGATGGCGAACAGTGTCACCACGATGATCGCACCGGCGAACCCCGTCTCCTCACCGATGATGGCGAAGATGAAGTCGGTGTGGGCGTTCGGTAGCCACGACCACCGGGCCCGGCTCTGACCGAGCCCCACGCCGAAGAACCCGCCGGTTCCCAGGGCCACCATGCTCTGGACTGCCTGCAACCCTGTGCCCTGCGCCGAGGCGAACGGATCGAGGAAGCTGAGCAATCGATCCTTCCGATAGTCCGCGGACATGGCTGCTGCAACCATGGCGAGACTGCCAAGCGCCCCGAGGCCGAAAACGAACCTCAGGGGGACGGCCGATACTGCAAGGACGATGAACGCGGGGACGACGATGAGCAGCACGTTGCCGTAGTCCGGTTGAGCAAGGAGAAGCACCGACACGGTGCCGAGTATCGCTGCCACGGGGATGACGACGTGCCACAGGTTGTTCAGCAGATCACGCTTCTTCGTCAGTACCGTCGCGAGGAGGGCGAGCGTAGCGAACTTCGCGAACTCGGCTACCTGGATGGTGATCGGCCCGACTTCGATCCAGCGCGCTGCTCCTCCGCGTTCGTCACCGATCATGATCGTGACGATCAGTCCGACGACCACAGCGAGGTACAGGGGCAACGCGAAACGCCGCCACACCGAGTGAGGGATGAACGCGGCAACGACGAGGGCACTGAGCCCGAGTCCGACCCACATCACCTGTTTCGTGAACAGGCGGAACTGGTCACTGTTCGCCGAGATCGAGATGACAGACGACGCGGACAGCATCGCTCCGAGCCCGATGACGAGCAGCATGGCAACAACGACGAGCAGGAGTCCAGCCCGGCGTCCACCCGCAGAGTGCGCGCGAGCACGCGTACGCGGATGTACCGGCGTTCGCTTTCTCTCGGCAGTGTCTGTCATGGTCTACTCCTCGTTCTCGTACACCAGGCGTGCAAACACCTCGCCGCGTTCGGCGTACGATGCGAACTCATCGAAGCTCGCACACCCTGGTGACAACAACACGGTATCGCCTTGCACCGCGATCTCTCTGGCTTTCGCGACAGCTTCGGCCATCGTGGACGTTGTGATGACGTCCCGGCGTGCCGCCTCGGCGATCTCGCCGGCGGCTTCCCCGAAAGCGATGAGAGTGTGCACCCCGCGAACCCGGGTCAACGGGCTGAGGTCGAGATCCTTGTTCCTGCCTCCGGCAAGCAGTATCACGCTGTCGAACGCCTGGGCTGCAGCGACCGCAGCGTGCGGGTTCGTCGCCTTCGAGTCGTCGACCCATGTGACACCATCGACGATATCGACCACACGGCGCCGATGTTCCCCTGTCGTGAACTGCGAGATCACGCGGGACACCCCGTCGGCGCTCGCCCCAGCTTCCAACGCGATCGTTGCGGCGACCACCAGGTCGAAGAGAAAGCTCGGGTCCGTCACCGTCGGTGCGAAGCGGTGACCTGCAACGACGATCGTGCCGTCGACGACACCGTTCCCCCCGTCGGGAAGGCGAACGCCCGAGCACGGAACCAGCCGACAACGCGCATCCTCGATCACATCGAGCACGATCGGGTCGTCAGCGTTGTAGGCCAGAACGGCATCGGGTGACATCGCAGCGACGAGCATCGCTTTTGCCGCCACGTACCGCTCGAACGACCCGTGCCAGTCGAGATGATCCGGGGAGATGTTGAGCAGGGCACCGGCCGTGGGAGCAAGGTGATCCATGAAGCGAAGCTGATAGGAGGACAACTCCATCACGAGCACGTCGGCGTCGTCGTCTGACAGGGAGGACACGGCCGTACCGATGTTCCCACACGCCAGGGCATCGATGCCAGACGCTACGAGCATCTCGGTCGCCACCTCCGTGACCGTCGTCTTGCCGTTCGTACCCGTTACAGCGAGGTACGTCGTCGTGATCCGCTCGAGTCCGAAGCCCGCTTCAGTGGCGATCGGGATGTCGCGTTCGATCGCGTCGCTCAGCGGTGGTCGTGTCTCGGGGAACCAGGGACTCGTCACGACCCGGTCGACCCCGTCGAGGTACGCGGTCGACCACGTCGATGCGAGTGCGCTCACGTCGCCCGCAAGACCGCTCACGTCGATGGTTCGTTCCTCGTCGAACAGCAGCACCTCTGCACCCTCGACGGCGGCCGTTCTCGCTGCGTCCAGGATGCCGCGCAGGCTTGCACCGACGAAGAGGTATCTCACGGGCTGATCGATCCTGGACCCGAAACCCAATCCGCGTAGAACAGCCCGATCCCGAAAGCGACCATGATCCCCGACAGGATCCAGAACCGGATGATCACCGTCGTCTCCGGCCACCCCTTGAGCTCGAAGTGGTGATGGATCGGTGCCATGCGGAAGATCCTCTTGCCGAAGCCACGGAAAGAGATCACCTGGAGGATCACCGACACAGTCTCCATCACGTAGAGCCCCCCAAGGATGATGAGTAAGAGTTGGGTGTTCGTGAGAAGCGCGAGCGCCGCCATCGCTCCACCGATGGCGTGCGACCCGGTATCACCCATGATGATCTTGGCCGGGGCGGCGTTCCACCACAGGAAGGCGAGCGCAGCTCCCAGAACTGCCGCTGCGAATACGGCGAGGTCGAGTGCTCCATCGACCTGGTAGAAGGTCGGGTTGCGCGACTGCCAGAACGCGATCAGCACATAGGCGCCGAAGACGAGGGCTGCAGAGCCTGCAACGAGACCGTCGAGGCCGTCGGTGAGGTTCACCGCGTTCGCCGTTGCGGTGAGCATGAACAACACGAGGACGAAGAACAGGACGGGACCGAGATCGATCCCGAACGGTCGAGCGAACGACAGCTGGTGACTGACGCCGGTACGTGATGCACCCCAGGCGAACGTGACGGCGATGAGGAGTTGTCCACCGAACTTCCATCGTTTCGACAGTCCTTCGTTGCGCTTCTTCGCGTACTTCGCGAAGTCGTCGAAGAACCCGATGACACCCATTCCGACGAGGGCGAAGAGAGCGAGGAGGGCCTTCTCGTCGAACTCCTGGGATGAGAAGCCGAACCCTGCACCGAAGGTGAAGAACTTGAAATGGGCGATGACGTATCCGATCATCGCACCGACGACGATCACGATCCCGCCCATCGTCGGGACACCCTGCTTGTGCATGTGACCTTCGACCTCAGCTTGAATGAACTGCCCGATGTTCCTCCGGCGAAGCGCCTTGATGACCACCGGTGTCGCAAAGATCACGAGCACGAAAGCCAGCGCAGAGGACAGGAGCAGCGAGATCACGGTTTTGATTCCTTGATGAGGGAGAGGGCGAGACGTTCGAGTCCCGCCGAACGCGATGCCTTGACCACCACGACGTCTCCAGACTCGAGAACGCCCGAGAGAGTATCCATCGCTGCTGTGATATCGGTTGCATGCTCGACGATGCCGGGGGCTCCCAGGACGTATCCGTGGTCGGCACCGACGACGATCACCCGGTGGAAGCCGAGCGATGCTGCGAGGTGGCCCATCGCTCGGTGTTCCTCCTCGCACACGCTCCCGAGTTCTGCCATCGG